>Ga0131853_10011117_pt1 | contig 16456 bp, 8 predicted proteins | sample TergutLab28metaG_FD_92764 | JGI IMG/M metagenome (GOLD analysis project Ga0131853, IMG submission 92764) | Labiotermes labralis P1 segment gut microbial communities from Petit-Saut dam, French Guiana - Lab288 P1 (version 2) (version 2) | ecosystem: Host-associated > Arthropoda: Insects >...
TGCTATATGTTTCAGTCAGACTCATCTTTACTAACCTTACAAGTTTCCTAGGGATACCAAACTCAATGAGAATCTTATATAAGACCTCCCTCCTAACTGAATCATAAGCCTTCTTTAAGTCTATAAAGAGCTGATGAACTTCCTCATTGTATTCCCATTTTTTCTCAAGTATTTGGCGAATGCAGAATATATGATCAATCGTCGACCTGTTGCGTCGAAAGTCACACTGATGATCCCCGATAATTTCCTTCGTATATGGAATTAACCTTGAGAGCAGGATGTTGGATAAAATTTTGTTAAGTGGTTGGCAAAAGTGATATGCCCCTATAATTATTACAATCTGTTTTATCCCCCTTCGTATGAATAGGTACTATGATCGACTCCTTCCACTCTTCAGGCAGTTTCTCCTTCTTCCAAATAGAAATAATAAGTTTATGAATCTCCTAGTAAATAAAGGTTCAAAATCTTGAGTTAGGTGAAGTGTTGGGTAACTTGGTTCCTGCATAGTATACACCCTTCTGAAAATTAGTGAGGTAAGCATTTGGCACAGGGAGGTCACACTTATATTTTGTGTTTATACCGCATGTTTCTTTTACTTTTTCTGAAATATCTGCATGTCCAAAACGAATGACAGTAGTGAAAATATTAATTCTCTCACAAGGGGAAGAATATGAAATCTTTAAATAAATTGCTGCAACAGACTTTTAACACCTGCCATTTTTCAAACAATTCTATTGTGTACTACCACCACCAACACCAAGACCACGTACTTCCGAGATTGATGCTATCATGCTAGTATGGCTTGGCCCATGAATCAATTACAGCTGGTTTTGTTACATGTTATGTCCACCAGAGATCAGTGAAAAGGAAGTTCTTGCTCAATCAGTTCATCTGTAGCAGCCCTTCAAGTAAGTTCTACCTTTCCCTGACATGGAGAAGTGGAAGCAAATATAACATTTTGATTCAAGCCTTTGAGAAAATCTACTGAATATACAAAACACTTAAAAATGTTTATGAAAATCAAGTTCTATCTTGCATGTCTTTGAAATGTTTAAAAGATTCAAAGAGGGAAGTGAGGACCTTAAAGATGATCCAAGGAGTAGGAAACCATGCGTTACTCAAAATCCAGGAACAGTAGAAAAAGTCTGTGAAATCATGGTCTGAGACCATTTAATGACTCAAATTGATGTAGGGTCAACTATAAACTAACTGGCAGATGACTTGTTTGATTCTTCATGAAGATCAGGGAAAAAAGGGAATGTGCAAGAAATCTGTTCCAGTCAATATCACAAAAAATCTCCAGCAATGTGGGTGAGGTGCCTCCTGGTGAAGCATGGCATGGAGATCAGCCACCTACCTTATTCATCCGATCGTGGAAAAGCAAACTTTTTTTAATCTCCTGAAGTGAGAAATGCTCTCAAAAGAAAAAATTTCAGGACAATGAGGACATCACTAAGTATGTAACTGCCAGATTAAACACAGTTTATTTGGATGCCTCCAAGATGTTTTGTGTAATGTTTAGAAAGATGTAAAAAGTGCACTACAATCATAGGAAATGAAAAAATTTTGTTCTCATATTCACATTACAGCATCAATCCTTGACCTTTGTTTCATTACATATGCTATGGGCATTAGATAAAAAGAAAAATTCCTTGCCCCTCACACAATTAGAACCACACATCATCCAGCCCTGAAACTATACTACCCCAACACCCAAGTTATTTAATGTTCCCTTTAAAACTCTTACTTGAACCGAAAAATACCAATGCAAGGGCCAGAGATATATCTGAAATGATAAAAATTTGACATATGGATGGAAAATTGCACTATGTATATTACATTAACAGTATTTGTTATAAATTCCAAGGTCATGACAGGAGATGTTTAAAATTTAGTACTTCTAATTCAAATTTCAATGCTTTTAATTCACAAAAATCTGCGGCAAAAAGATTGCCCTGCGCCCAATGCTGCCTACTTTGCTAAACTGTCCATCATCGTTAAGGTTCTTTTAAACATGTGTATTTATAATATGACGTTCCTTTCAGTAACAAGAATATGGTTCAACAGACTACAGCATTTCAAATTGATCGCCTTTGTTTTGGAATGGCTGGAACATCGTTCGTTTGCGCACACGTGTTGCGTCTTCTTTTTAAACTAATTGCCCATAAATTTCGCGTAAGCTACTATAGGTAAAAGAACAGAGTACAAGTTATGTCATGCGGAAAAATGTAAATTACAGGATTTTGTAATCATTTAAGGATCCACGGAATGAGAATAACTGATATCATTTCACAATTACTATAGCCTCCGCCAGAATGATCTGAATCCATAACACGCAAAAACGTGAAACAATAAAAACAACTTCGAGCCAAAATACAAAGATTTGGCGTATCACACAAGTTTGTTACCACAAATTTTCACTTACCTTAATGTTAGCGGGCGGATCTTCGAAAGTTAGTAACATATATCTATCGCCCCTACTTTCGGGGGATCTTTGGCGTACCTATAAAAAAAATACAACAATGTAACATATTTTCCTGTACTGCCTTACAGAAAACGTCACCAAATGATTTCGCGAAAGTAATTCGCCGCAAAATTTCTTCACGTACCTTCACGAACGTTTCAACTGCTCCCTTAGCAACATCGAGCAATGTTGGACGTCCACCCAAATACGCTCTCTGATTCATAGATGCAGACGTATCTATTAGAAAAACTATTATAGTCATTTCGAATGCTGAGCTATATTCTTCCTACATGTATTACAATAACTGCACTTTAGGGGCCAAATATTTGGAAAAATCCACCACTCCATTCATCGCATAAAGCAAGCATCCCAAACCACAGCCGCCTCGGCAGCCAGCTGAAAGCCTGAAACGCCACGACGACTCACACCACGTGACCTCCTTCGCCATGATTGGTCATCTGATCAGGGGCCGTATTAACTGTTTCATATAGGTATTATAAAATGACGATAAAATCGTACAATTCGTTAACGCACACAAGTCACTGCACATGTTATGGCATTCGGTGTTTCTGTGGTAATGTACACGCTTATAACTGGATCATTGTAATTTAAGTGGTATATCGTGATCGTAAATATGGAGACGGTCCCTCGATTTCGTTTATCATTGGCCCCCCTGCTTTGATCCAAGTACCTGTGATTACAGTACGTACATTAAACACAGACGTGACACACTGAACTAAGTAAAGTAAAATACATATGCAGGTCCACACTTCTTTCTCCTCTTCCCTGCCAGCACACAACAACTTCCTATATGCCATTAACACAAAACATTTCGATGTTTCCCACAATTCCAATTGCAAAATGACGTCATATTTTGGCTGTAGGTATTTAGCGGGAGGTTGTTTGAAACTGCTTACGTAAAACACGAGTACATAATATACAATAATAATATACAGATAGATATTATTTATTATATATATGGCATTTTTCTGCTAATCACCAACAACAGGGATCATACAGGTACATACGGGAAGATTTCCAGACCTTGTATTTTCCTAAAATTAAATACACGATAACAGGCAAAATAATAATTGTTAAGGATGATCACAAATACTAAATGTTAAATGTTACATTTAAAAAGATTAAAATATACATCAGTCAGTTTCACTGAGTGAAAGCCATGAACTTGATAGATTGTGCCACAAGAGAGCAGACTAGCTAAGAATCAAAACATTTGCAACATATTCAGTCCCCAGGGCCCCTTATGGACCGCACGAACCCCGTAATTTGTACCGGTTTCCCCTTACTTCGCCTCATCAACAATCCTTATAATGCATAATGAGATTTGTAGGAAATGAATTGGCAGAGAGGAAAATTTCTTCCCATGTATCAACCTCATCCTGTACAATTTATGAAGTGGTACATAATGGCACAACTCGTCCACATCATGAGGACAGGCCTTACTACAGCAAACACAATGCACCGCTACATATTACTTCGTCAATCCTACAGGCTGGGATACCAAAATACTGAAATTTTAAATTAAGTAGATGTACCTCAATAGTGTAACTGTGGAGTAGAACCTCAGTCTTGATATTTATCTCAGTTATTAACCAACTTGATGCACAAAGTTTTTGTTTTACAATAAGTTTATTTCATGCCTCTACATGTTTCGAGCACATGTGCTTATCATCAGGAGGTCAAAATTGCATTACACAGCCTCTGGTATCATCACACTGAATCGAGTGGGTGGTCTAAAATTGCTTAAATACAATTCTATAAATATGAGCAAATAGTAGTAAAATTTATGTGTGAATTTTTTGGGTGTGATTACTGTGTACTACTTACTATAAACATGTTATGTCATGTAGAGGTTATGTTTATCCAGTTGTTTAACTTATTAGAAAGGTACTATGTCTATTTACATATATGTTTGCTTAGTATATCTAGTCATAAAATCGTATTACTTGCTGGTTAGTTGTTGTATCTATAAGGATAAGTTGTTAGAATTGTTAAAAATACGATGTCTATTTACATTACTTATCTAAAAAAGTTGTGTTTATCTAGTTATTAAGATTGTGCGGTGTCTATTTACTTTACATTAATTGATGAATCTACAAAAAATGCAATCTTTATGTTTTTTGGGCTGCAGAATACGAAAATAATTCTAAAATCCATTGATTATAATTCTAAAATCCATTGGTTAGCTCTTGTTTTTGAGATAATAGCACTATCATAGTTATATGTACAATAAATATGAATAGAAAATTACTGACCTTAACAATGTGTCCTTCTGGCCTGTCATTTGTATTTTGTTTCAGGAGCATTGCTTTTCATCATCCAGCAATAATCACCTAACATGGCAGCACTCCATTTCTCTTTGTACCTGTGCTCCACCACCAAAATGTCTTCATGGAAGCGCTCTCCATGTTTGTTGCTCACAGCACCACAGTTTAATGGAAAAAAATCCAGGTGTGAAAATAAAAAGTGCATTTTCACGACATATTGCACCCCAGCTGTTCATAAGAATCCATCAGATATTGTACAAGTTCTCCGAAATTTGCAGCTTTGAAATTTCCCAGAAAACCATTCGAAACCTTTTCAAAGGATGGCCATGCTGTTTTCTCCTTGTCACTTAACACTGCTTCAAACTGCTGGTCTTTAAAAAGTTGTCTGATTTGAGGACCAATAAACACACCTGCTTTTATTTTCTCGTAAGTGAACCTGGGGAATTTTCCACATAAGTATGTGAATGCAGTACCCTTCACATCCAAAGCCTTTACAAAATTCTTCATAAGCCCCAATTTAATATGTAGTGGGGGAGGCAAAACTTTGCTTGACTTTATCAAAGGCTTATGTACAACATTTTTCATTCCAGGTGTTAATGATTGTCTGTAGGGCCAATGTTTCCTATAATAGTGTGGTGCGGCTATCCCACTCACACAGGAAACAAGAATATTAGGTTTAGCCATCTTGCAGTCCTAATAAAACGGCAATTACCTTAAAATCACCACAAACTTCCCACTGGTACTGCTTGTAGTCTGCTTCAACCAGAATGTTGTTCATAGTTGTATATGTTTCTTTTGTGCTGGGAGCATATGGCACAGGAATGGAAGGCAACTTATTTCCATTGTGTAAGAAGACTGCTTTAAGACTTGTCTTTGAAGCATCAATGAATAGTTGCCACTACTCCTGACTGTGCCTCTTATGCATTGCATCCATCAGACCATCAACGTCTTTGCAGTAGGTGAAATAACCTACAGCTTTAAAGAATTGCTTGAATTCTTGGTTTCTGGTGTGAAATGTTGTCACTTTCATGGAGTGGTGTAGTAAATTCCACAGTTGTAACCTTGATGCCAAAAGTTCTACCTTATTTTTTTGAAGTCTGAGATCCCTGATGAGGTCACTGAGCTTGCCTTCTGTGATCTTATGATTGGAGGTGTCTGTGCTTGCAAGTAGTTTGCATCTCTTGAAGCTGATGGCTGCTGTTCTTTGCTGTTTGAAGAAACACTGTCTTCATCATCAGAATACATAGCAAAATTGTTTGGAGGTTCAGGAACAGGAAGTCTATCCCCATGAGGCACAGGCTGAGTTGCTGATGGTATATTCGGATACACAAGTGTTGATTTTTTCTTCATAGACATACCATTTTGAGTACGGGGCACCATACAGAAATAACAGTCAGTACTGTGATTGCTAGGCACCTCCAAACCATGGGCACTCCAAACAGCATACAATGTACTTTTCCATTCACCCATGCATTGAGTTTGGACAAACACATATCACAGCACATGTGTGGTGCCAATTTTTTGTCCTGGTCCCCTGCCTTACAGCCGAAATACAAGAAATATGCCTTTTTTATAGTTGGAATAATCGAACACTTCCTTGAGGCAAATGTCCCTTCTCTGCGAATATAGCAGAAGTTATCTGGGTTATTTACACACTTCTGGGACATTTTTATAAATATACTACACAATCTATGACAGTAGAATGCCAGCTGAAACTATCATGACACAATTCTCATGAAAGAACTTGGGGACACCATCTACAATATGACTGCTTTTGTACAGCACTTAATAATAAATGAAGAGCTTTGAAAGGCAACTAGTTTACTGATTACGTGATGAACACCTGCAGCGACAATAACCGATCACATGATTTCATCATGGTATGAGCATTACGGCACCCACTTAGAGTGTTGCCAACTTTTGAAGACAGAGACCTAATATTTAGTTGAAAAAAAGTGAAATTTCAGGCCATAACTGTAACTCAAAACCTAGAGCTAAGCTGAAATTTCTATGTCATTTTCGAATACAGTGGCCTGAAATTAGAAAAGTTCGGCTAGTCAAGTTTCCATAACATTTTGCATGTTGAACAGCATAATTGATCGTGTTACAATGTATCTCAGGGATTTGGTCAAATAAGGACAAGTAACAAGGAAATTATTTTGTATGGAATTCACATTTTATTCTTTGTGACATTTGTCTCATATGATCCTGCACCCCATAAGCAATGTGATGCACCATACATGAATTGAGAGAAATATTTACATTTATTCATCTGCATACATACTCTATACAAGCAGTAAAAAAAAAACTACTGTGATGAAACATTCAAATCATGTTTCACAGAGTCTTGCAGTCACTGGATTTGAAACAAATATTTATTGTTACAACTGTGTGACCGAAAATTATGTTCTTATAGGATATGATACTGGATCACGCAGAATGGAATCCTCAAACACACTGCTCTGAAAATTCAAAACTTGTACATTTGTGCCTGTTCCTTCCCATTTAAACACTGCACTTGAACATGTTTATAGTGAATTTTATGTTTTGCTGACCCTGCATCCTGGTATGACTGGGTAAATGACCAACATAATGCACAATTAGGTTATATAATACATTTATTATTATAATCCTCTACATGTTTTGAGCAAATATGTGCTCATCATCAGGAGGCCAAATTGTATTAATACAGCATCTGGTATAGTATTCTGAAATAAGTAAGTGGTCTAAGTTACTAAAACATATTTACATCATGTTTATAAAACATTAGTAATAAAATCTGAGTAAAACATGTAAGGATGTGGTATAGCCTTGCGTCTTTATGTTTGTATTGTGTTATGTAGAGGTTGTATTTACATGATCGTTAACATTTTATAAAAGTTTAATTGCATTCTATAAATGTCTAATTACATTAAATGATAGTTGTTGAGCCTACAGAAAATACAACCAGAATTATTATGAGATATTTTCTGGCATTTGTCTACAATTAGATTACATTGTTTTGTGTATCAAATTTAATAATTCTGGTTGCATTTTCTGTAGGTTCGACACCTATCACCTAATGCAATCAGACATTTATAGAATGCAATTAGATTGTTTTATAAAATTTGGTCATTTACCCAGAGATGTTTATAGTGGTCTTACAGCTGCTGTCATGGACAAAAATAAGAAGCTACAATTTGTTCAAGAGAGTTGAATAGGCTGTAGCAGAATATGTTCAGAGAGTTAGTAAACACATAAGTCATCATCACCATCATCATTGGCTCTATAGTCCTAGATGGGCCTTGGCTTCCTCAAAACACCAAAGTACAAGAATTAATTCTGCTTGTCATGTTCAGCAAATCCCGCACGTTAATTTAGAAATGACACCTCTTCTTTTTGATGTCTCAAAGTACATATACTCCTGAAAGAAAGAATTTATTTCACAATTCAAATAAACCATTGTTATAATTGTTGTCATAATTATATTGGGACAGCCGCATAAAAGTTGTTAGGTTCTTGAAGGAAGATATTCAGAAATCAAATCTAGAATGGGAAGAATTTTTAAGTTTTGGACAATGAATGTCTAAATGTTACATACCTACAACAGGAGACTGAAATTCACTTTGCTTCTCCTTGTGATTATTAACATGATATGTAATTATAAGGTAGAATAAAAAGGGTTCATGGATGAATAAAATTTGAATATGCATTGATCACAGTTGTAACTACAGAAACAAAGTGATTTGCCAGGAGAAACACACTCCCCCACTAATGACAAAAGTACAGACCAATTGGAAGAACAAGAAATCAAGTACATACATTGAAAAGACAACTGTAAAGGCCCATAAATATCTAAACTGCTTCATAGTTTGATGCTTATGTTAACTTTTCTCTTAAAGTAAGAAGTATAAATTTTACTAATAGATGTTATGGAATATAAGTATTATTTTTATACTTCAAAATATTATAATATGTATTGCTATAACAAAATAATCCCTAGAGAGCAAAAATACTAAATAATTATTGCATCAAAGATGAAATTAAGTGTTGAAGAAACAACACTCATTTCCTCTGCAGGGTACATTAGACAAGAAATTCACATACTGATGAATTTTTTAAATTGTTGGGTATGTGGTCAACTTAGATTTGTAGTTTTTAAAAAATTCTTCTATCAGATCACATACCACATTAAGTAAATATTTTCTATCTTACAAAATCATAATCCCTCTCTCTCTCTCTATCTTGTGCCGGGATGAAGTGATGTATGCGAGTGCAAGGTAAGTAGTGAATGCAATTTAGGTCATGTGTGTCTTTTTTTTATTTGACTTACATGAATTTACGTACATACTTACATACATACACACACACACACACACACACATACAACATAAACACATACATACATACATACACACACACACATACATACAACATAAACACACATACATACATACATTCCATGGATCTGTAATACACCAATATACTTATTTATAGTGTAAAATACTGCAAACTTTGACAAAATCACTATTATAAATCATCTTTACATATAAAATATTCATCTACAGAGTAACAGAATTGTATATGTAGATATTTTCTTAGTTCTGCTTTAAATTTTGCCTTGTCGTTCTTGAGGATTGTCATACTAGGTGGGAAAATGTTAAATGCCAACATGGAATGTACTTTTTGAAAACAGGATAAGTTGGCATTTGTTCTATGATGATGAAGCTTATTTCTTGTATTAATATTGTGTATAGATGATTTTGCTGGAAAAACTTCCTGATTATTAGTAATGGAGCTAATTAATGACAGCATGTACTTGCATGGAACAAGTAGAATCTCTAATTGTTTAAATAGAGTTCTACATCAGGTTCTGGGTTGTGCACCAGCCATAATTCTGAAGATTTTCTTTTGTTAAGTGAAAATCTTCCCACTGTTGGAAGAGTTACCCCAAAAAACTATTCCCTTTTTTATAACAGAATGAAAGTAAAAGTAAAGGTAAAGTGAACCTGTTACAGGCCCGGTGTGGCCCAGAGGGTGGGTAGCGGTATAGCTCTACTGTTCCATGATCATGGTACTAGAAGGGGGTGAGTGGTCAGCAGCACACCTCGGCCGCACTTTACCCCCGGGAAAGAATTGGAACCTGTTTTACAGGAGGCTGGGTGGATCCCAGGGCCGGTCTGGACGGGTAGAAAATCTCGTCCCCACCGGGATTCGATCCCGGACCGTCCAGCCCATAGTCAGTTGCTATACCAACTGAGCTACCCGGCCCACAATAGCATGAAAGTATACATAGTAAATTGATTTGAGAGTGTTAATGTTACTGATATGGATGATCAACCTAATAGCATAACATTGCTCCATTTTAACTTCAGAATAATTTGCACAATATTAATCTTCCAATGAATGTGGTCATCAATTTATAAACCAAGAAATTTTGTATTCACTGTTTTTTTAATACACTTTTCTTTACAACCAACATGTAATGTAGAATGTGCTGAATTCTTTGTTATGAATTTCATTATATTTAATTTATCTAAATTTTAGAACTAAATTATTAACAACAAACCATTTAATCATACGAGAAAGAACTAAATTTGACACTGAATATAAATAATTGAAATTTCTGCTTGAAATTATGAAACTATTATCATCAGCAAATAATACTGGTTCTGATGCAAAATTTATTCTCAGGGGAAGGTCATTTATGTATATAATGAACAACAGAGGCCCTAGAATTGATCCTTGGAGAAAACCAAATTTCAGTATACCCCATTCACAAAAGAAAAAGACCTGAACCAATCTTCAGGCACTCCTCAAATTCCATAGAAATGTAATTTAGCTAACAAAATTTCATGATTCACACAAGCAACACCTTTACCAACTCAATGAAAATGCCTCCAACATGTATTTTGTAGCTAATAGATTTGAATACACTATTTGTTAGTCAGAAGGCAGTGTTTTCAGTTGATATCCCTTTCCTAAAACCATACTTTTCTGTGACCAGTATGTTATTTGTATGCAGTTGTTGGCTTAAACTTCTGTGCATAGAATTCTTGAGTACCTCAGGAAACAACGTTAATAACAGGATAGGCCTATAATTTGTCATACAAGCTTTGTCTGCTTCCTTGTAAAGTGGTTCTACTATTGCAATTTTAAGATGGTCAGGGAAAATACCTCTATATAGCGAGTGATTATAAAGAACAGAATAAAAGAGAATGTAGCTTAATGGGTAACTAATGAGAAATGCAGAAGCTTTTAATATTTTACAAGTTTTCATCATAACCTGGTGATTTTTTGGGGTTTAAGGGAATGTTTCATACTTGTATCTCAGTTTCAGTAACAGGGATTATTTTTATGCTGGGGAATTTTCCAGGTAATTAATCTTTTAGAACTTGAATAGCATCTCCTTTCTTTATCTGATGAATGTTCAGTTTTTCAGTAATTGTTATAAAGAAATTATTGAAGGTTTTAGCAGCATATGTTTGATCCTGTAATGTTTCATCATTCACAAGTAAGGTGGGAAACTGTTCCACTGAATGTACTTTTCCTGTCTCTTTCTTTATAATGTTCCATTTTTTTTTATTTTGTTATTAGATTTTGCTATAAGTCTACAATAATATTGCTTCCTAGCTTCTTATATAACTTTTATTATGATTTTACAATATTCAGGATAATGTGCTTTTGCTTTTGGATCCCTGGTGTTCTTAGTGAAGGCATACAGATTTCTTTTGTGTTTGCAAGATATTTTTATTCTTTGTGTAATCCAATCATTCTTGTCTTTCATACTTTTGTATTTAATTGGAAAACAAGCTTCAAAAATGCTTAAGAAAGTGCAAAGAAATTATTTAAACATACGGGTGGATCTTTATCTACACAAACAGATTCCCAGCTTTCTTTTAAAGTAGGGTCTGCAAGTTCATGATTGTTTCAATGTCTAATAATCTGGTTTAATGTAAGATTAAAATACAGCTGTGCTTATCTGTGGAAAGGCTTGAAATTTTAGTTGGCCTTTCAAAACATTCTTAATTTGTGTTATAAATTGTGCTTTATATATAATACTAAACTAACGAAACATTTCATCCACATGTTTTCTGTACATTCTTTTCCCAGCGCAGACTTTTGTTTGTATTTGTGTTTCAAGGAATGACTGTATTGACACATAATTAAAAGGCATGGCATAGAACTGAACATTTAAAAAAAAAGGACTGTTTTTTGGTAGTTCATTGTTTTGCTTATAATTTAGCCTGGATTTCTTAACAGACTATCTTACAGAGTTAATATTTGTGTTACTCACCAGAAGAAATGCAGCTCCAAGTATAACAGCCTTCATTTCAGTTGTCACCTCAATGGTAGGAAAAGTCACAGTCAGTTTATAGTCAGAAGACATACCATCCCAGGCATGAACAATACTTCCTAAAATAGTTGTACAGTCAGGAGATAGAACCTGTAATAAGAACTGGTCTTTCAAAATCAGAACTGCAAACTACGCTATATTCATAGCAACAATCCAGATTCTACATTGTATATGCAGATTTGTCTTAATGAATCTGGATAACCAAGAAATCTTATCATTATTAAGTTTAACTGCCACATGATGGTTGCTCTGTCTTATTAATCTCAGCAGTATCAAATTTGTGTGCTGCCCAACTTGATGGGGTCATTATGATTTTCTTTTCTGTGCACATATTTAATTGAAATTTTCACAGATATATAACTGTTCTTAATATCTACACTGTTCCCATTATTTTGACATCAATATGCAGCTTTATATAAAATAAATTTTCTTCTTCAACTGGACAGGTAAGGAATTGCACATGTGTAATATCTTGCATCTTCCTACATCCCTTACAAAGTCTGTCAGCTCCCAGTACCATACACCTCATCATCATCATCAAAGATGTGGACAACTTCCTATTTATTCCAAATATGCATTGCCTTTCTAAAACAGCTGCAGACAGGTTCTCATTTATCATGAACTAGAAAAGTTAAAATTTATTGCAAAATTATATGACCTAGACATGGATAGTTTTGAACTTATCTCAATCTTACCTCTATCTAGTGCCAAGGTTAAGAATTTGTGGGGCTATAAGTCTATTCCCTTGTGAATTTTTATGACATGGTATGTAATCAATCACAGGGAGAAACCTGCGTTTTGCCTTGTACCTTTACAGATAAACTTATAATGTAAAATTATAATTTAAATTAGATATGATACTGACATCAAATTTAGCCTGGTAGTCACCACCACAGCAAGTTGTGGAAGATCGTGGTCCCTTCAAACGATAAATAATTTGTCCAGTTGAATCTTTCAGTTGGAATAAGGGATATGATACAGTCCATTCTTGTATCACACTGCCTGTATACAGATCAACATCAGAATACACATCTAGTTCCTGAAAAGGAAGAGATATGTGACAATTTCTCAAACAAAAAAACTCCTAGATATATACATGACAAACATCATTACTCTACTGGTGACTCTCAAAATCAGTGACCATGTGCACAACATGATTATATGTGACATCTCAAAATTTTACTGAACATAGTATTATCTGAAAAGTATATTTTGTAAAATATGTCAAAAATTACGTTTAGGTGCTTAGGTAAAGTGGGCATTAAAATAAATTAAATTGAATGGAACTTTAATGACTGTTTATATAATATGCATCGCACATGAATTTTCATCAAAGTATTTAAAAAAGATCAAAAAATGCATGTTACTTTAAACCTTACAATGAAGCAAGTACATACCAAAATCAAAATGGTTCAGTACAATTTAGTCTAGGGAAATTATAGTATAAAATCCATTTAAATCAGTCTCATCATTTCTGCAGTATTACTGGGGTACAAGGACAGAATGACAGATGAATATAATAAAATTATTGGGCGATTTTCAATATGTACCTTAAAGTATACTGCAATTGGCATCTTTTCTCGTGGTGCTAATGACATACCTGAAGGCAGCAACCAAACAGCCAGCTACTACAGGCCAACTTCCTCCTAAGTCGGATAGCTTCCTGTCGACTGTGGTCAAATAATCGCATCTCAAATGCCCGGTTGGAGGAACAACACATGCGCTGTGTTGTGCTGGAACTCTCTGCTGCTATGTACAATGTTTCGCCTTGTGGTACCTTCACTTCAAACCTGTTCTCTGATTCTACATAGGCCAGAACTGAGGAAATAAGATTTACATTAAAAATACAATTCCATTTTAGAAACAGGACAGTTGCCATGTATTTGGGAGACACTTAGATGGAACTTTTGCATTCTCAACTCCCTCCACAACAAGCTTTCAGTTTTTCCAGACAGATGCTGTAATGTAACATAACATAGGGTATCTGCAAACATCATTTCACGTCTTTCATCTCCACAGGGCAACCCAACAACCCAGCTTTTCACCTGCTATGACAGACTGACAACACAACCAACTTGTCTCATCACAGGAGTTCAGCTGCACTAACAAATCTAGCAAATACAGTTTAGAGGATCTTCTAACAATCTATGTTATGAGAATATGGTTTAAAGAAAAAGGACAAATGTAACTGTTATCTTCATTAACCTCTTAAATGAGACAGGCTTGTAATTTTTATATACAAATATATTTATTTCATTACAAAAGTAACATATATTCCATCCCACCTGACCATGGTGGACTACATAATATTTCACTACAGTGAGGAGTGGAAAGGTATCGTTTCTATTCATGCTTTCCCTTTTCCAGCCCAATGCCTTAATATTTAACAGCAGTCGGTCTTTTTATTTTGAATTCAAAATTTTTCTTCTTGTTCCACATTTTTTAGACAACAAAAGGACAGCACATATTTTTTAAATATGTCCTTTGCAAATTAGCATTAACATTCATGTACTGTAATCTCTTTATTGATTTCTTTCTTCTTATCTGTCTTATGCCATAGTTTTGTGAATAAGATACATATTTTACATGGTGTACAAAATATTTTTTCCAATAAGCCATTCGTGAGAAACATGATATAACGTGATTGTGTTTATGGACCTGTACTGTCAAAATTAAATTCCCTTTCAAACTTTTGACGTAGATAGCCTATGCCCGATTTAAGCGAAATCCACTTTTCAAAGCTGAAACACATGTATGGACAAGATGATGGGCATCAGCTCCCCTTTATGTTTTCATGTTTTGTGTCAAATGAAAATAATGCATGAGAAATATAGTAGATGAATTCAGTAACAGACCTCCATCTGCCACACATATAGAGCATGAAAAATGTTACTTTTAGGGCTCCTGATGTGCAAGTGATTGTGTTATTTTGGAGTTTACATTTTATCCATACAAACTAAGATGCTTCCTGGGAAAATACAATGTCAGACCTGCCCAGGTAAAACAAATTAAATATAAATTTATGGAACAAAGATACAAAATGATAACAACTTACTGTCAATGAGTTCAACTGTCTGCTGGATATAGAGATCAGTGACATTTCGAAGAAAGTCCAAGCCAGAAGGGGGCACCATATGATTAGCTGGTGTTGAGCGCCAATCCACTAAAACAATGAACATTAACTTTTGTTTCAGCTTCAACATCAGTGGTACTCAGAACAAGGATAGGTAATTACTTGTTCATTTATAATGTCATACAAGGAAGGGTAAGATTAAATCAATGAGTAAAATATTTCAATATTTAGTGTCACTCTTTATTCTTATAATAAAAGCCAACAAGATGCACTATTTCTCAACTTTATTTTGGTAAAGAACTCTACATGTTTTGGACAGATTTACTTTCCATCATCAGGAGTCTTAATACTGTATTCGCAGCAAATGGTATTTGTCATACTAGTTCCGTTAACTGTCTGCTAGCAAGGTCCTGACATCGCTAGCAGACAGTCAGCATTACCAGTATGACAAATACATTTGCTGTGAATACAGTATTAAGACTCATGATGATGGACAGTAAACCTGTCCAAAAATTGTACTTATCTTATAGCCATATATCCTAAATTGTAACTGTAGTTTATATTTACCCTGACACGTTCTATACCCACGTCTTGTATGGATCTGATGAATGCTTAATAAATACAAATACAAATACAAAATATGTAGAGTTCTTTACCAAAATAAAGTTGAGAAATAGTGCATCTTGTTGGCTTTTATTATAAGAATATATCACGATGCACGGTCCTGTGAATGTCAAATTAGTCACCCTTTATGTCTATGGAAAGTTTTGTACCAGATTATATTTACTTCATATTTATAATTCAAATAAAGCATTTATGCTTAAACACCTTCATCACTTCTACCTACCACACAGTGTCTAAGGCATACAACAGAGCACATTATAAATGACAAACGGGACATATGTATAATTACTAATTATTGTTACATGTATGTTATAATTATGAATTTAAATAGTACAAAAATAGTATTAACTCCTGCAACATGTCTTAGCTGTTGGATTATACCAACTTCCACAACCAAAACATGGGGACCTAATACTGTAATCTTTCTGGTCTATGATTTTTAATCATCCTGGCCTCTGTCAGCATGGCTGCTGTAAATGTAGGAAACCACAATTCAAAAGGAGGACCCATTGGATGGGATTTTCATTCTGCCCCCCCCCCCCCCCCCCCAACCCCACAAAAAAGAAAAAAAAGGGGGCTGAAAAAAAAACTATAAAAAAAATAAAAAATAAAAATTATAAACAAACAAAAAAAAAAAAAAAATAAAATATAAAAGATAAAAAAAAAAAAAA
>Ga0131853_10011118_pt1 | contig 16456 bp, 20 predicted proteins | sample TergutLab28metaG_FD_92764 | JGI IMG/M metagenome (GOLD analysis project Ga0131853, IMG submission 92764) | Labiotermes labralis P1 segment gut microbial communities from Petit-Saut dam, French Guiana - Lab288 P1 (version 2) (version 2) | ecosystem: Host-associated > Arthropoda: Insects >...
AATATTAGGCTTTTACCCACCATGTTTGAAGAAGGTGCTGAAAATGTTTTTCTGCAGCTTGCAGACATGCATCACATGCAGCAAACATGTTCACTGCTTGTTGAGGTTGGCACACTGTATGCCGAATGCTTCCCTCTCTTCAGATTGTTTTCAGTGCAAGGCTTATCATAAACTTTATTCTTCAATGTGCTCCACAGGTAATACTGCGTACAATTCCCTGGTTATGTATCCCATCAATAAATGCTGATATACCTTAATTTTGATACAGAGAGTGTATTGTACAGCATTGGTTGTGAAGATGGTATTGTGTGTCATGTAATTCTGAAGCCCACAACATCAAATAAAAATGTGAAACTCCTGAATTTCCCAGTATCTTTCACAGTCTGGTCTGTTCGGTCTGTGGGTAGAATGATGGCTGTTCTCCATTATTTCTGTAAATAAACTCTTCTCCTTTAGATACTGGTGAAGGCGGATGGTGCAATGCTAATGGTTGAGACTTTTATTTGAAAGGTGCCCCATTCAAGTGTGTGGTGGGATGCTGGGTTCCCTGATCAAGATTTTAATGAATTATCCATCATAAGTCCAGGAAAATGTTGTTGTGCCCTGAATGGGCCATGATCATGTTCTTCTGGATTCTTTTCAATTGGTCGTTTCGCCAGTCATCCTGCCTTTGATACTCCTGTGATACGGGAAAAAAGGACTTCAAAATCCTACATACTTTTGTGTCCTCATGCAAGAAATTATCTATACATCTTAAGGAAAGAATACTACACATTATTTACAAATAGTGCTTTGGGTGTTAACAATGTACTGTATAACACGGCGTTGAGGTCCTCATAAACCCTGTTCTTATTTTACCACTTTGTGAATCAGATGGTTGAGAACCACTGGAATAGAGGAAAGAAGGAATCCCTATAAGCTTATTTTGTTAAATTGATGTTCAAAAAAATTAGCATTTTACTTCTTAATTGGTCTGCATCTCCATGACGAATTCTGATCCAGAGGTTAAGTGTAGCAGAGGGCTAGAAAATTCCTTCTTTTAACCCTCCTTTCCCCCTAATAATAATAAAAACAACAGCAACAACAACTAAAATGTAAATGTCACCACACAAAGGATTATCTGCAAAAGAGAGACACCAAATCTAAAAACTTACCTGATATATTTTGAACATTTGAAATTAAATTCCACTCTTCCATTGACTAAAGTAAATTTTTCAGTAACTAAATCGTCCTATGAAAACATCTTTAGAATTCTGAATACCAACATATAATTCTGAACAGTATTCCATTTTTGCCTTTACCTGGTCTAGGTTATATTGTTAAGTATTTGTAGAGATTTGCATCCATATATTATGACAATACTATCGTTTAATTGGATCAGAGATGAGAAATCTTGCAACAACAAAATCCAATAATGAATGTAGAAGATAAAATAATCAGAAATATGTACATGATAATACAAAAACAGTAACTGTAGGTCTCCCCTGCATAATTGTTGAGAAGCAGGTCTTGTGGGTTTTTTCGCTGTGTGACTGGGTAATTTTTTTTCCGCGTTTTGAAGAAATGTACTATCTTGATGAAGTCTTAACCCTGAAGATTAAGGCGGTATGTTCCTTTGAAGCATCGGGATGAAGTTACACAACCACACAGCACAACAGCCCAGAAGAAAGACCAGCTTCCTCAGTACGAAAACTTGTTTGCAGAAGTAGTAACCCTACAGCACGGGCCCGCCCAGGGGCAATTTCCCCGGGGCCATAATTAAAAAAATGGGGGTTGCAGTGGGCACCAAAACTCAAAAATGTGCAAAAGCCCCCAGGGTAGCGTGCAGACTGGTAGAGGTTTGGGGTTGAGTGCAAGGATGGCCTGAATTCGTCCCGTGCACTACTCTTTCTGAGCATATTATTAAAAAGGATAGGGTGCCCCGTACAGTCTGGTATTGCAATCCCTCCGTAGCCACCACTACGCCGATGGTAGGGTTTAGTGCAAGGATGGCCTAAATGCGTCCCGCGCACTACTTGTTCTTGAGTATAATATTAAAAAAGGATAGGGTACCCCCGTACAGTCTGGTAGAGGTTCCTCCGTAGCCACCCCTACGCTGATGGTAGGGCTGAGTGCAAGGATGACCTAAATGCGTCCCGCGCACTAATCGTTCTTGAGTATAATATTAAAAATTGGAAGGCAGGCCCCATAAGTCTGGTATTGCGGTCACCCACCCCTACGCCGATGGTAGGGTTGAGTGCAAGGATGGCCTGAATGCGTCCCGTGCACTACTCGTTCTTGAGCATATTATTATAAAGGATAGGGTGCCCCCGTACAGTCTGGTATTGCAGTCCCCCACTCCTACGCCGATGGTAGGTTTGGGTGCAAGGATGGCCTAAATGCGTCCCACGCACTACTCGTTCTTGAGCATAATATTAAAAAGAAGGCAGGCCGCGTACAGTCTGGTAGCTTTGTTGCCACCTCTACGCTTATGATAGGGATGATTGCAAGAAGAGCGTAAATGAGGCCGTAGCTTTACTCGTTCTTGCGTAATATTATTGAAAAGAATAGGGTGCCCCCGTAGAGTCTGGTAGCGGGGCCCAGGACCTAAGTGATGCCGGGGCATTGCGCAATGAGGAAGGACAGGTTTCGGTCTGGTAGCGCCGACTGTAGTGTGAGAAGGCGTTTGACGTTGAGGGTGCCGGCAGCTGCCGCCGCCCAGTTTTGGTCTTTCCGGGGGGGATGCAGGGAAGGTCCTGGGCATGCATAATATTAAAAAAAAGTTCGGCGTGGTTGTGGGCAGCCGCCGTCCAGCTCGGTCCTCCTCCAGACACTGGAGCCCACTACGGGCCCCCGCCCCCCCTCAAATTTGGAACCAAGAAACTTACGTTATGGCGGGCGTGCCGTGACGAATATGTTACAGTGATGCACGGACGTTGAACCTGTGAAGAAGTACAGGAAAAGGATACAAGGTGAGAACAAAATAGGCGTAAGGGTAATGTATATTATTATTACCGAGTCCAGAAGGAAAATAAAAAAAAACATACAATCGCCCTTATTGTACATGTAGCAAACGACGGAGGAGGAGTGTCAGCTCCCTGTGTGGGAGCACGAGGCCTGCGAACTGTCGTCGTCGTCGGCGTCGTACTTCATGTGCCAGTACTTTAGGAGGTCGACAACGTTTAGCACTTCTAGCAGCGGATAGGACATCCCGAGTATGTTAACTGTATCTAATTGATTACATAACGTAAGGAAGCGTTGTCTGATCGTGTCGACATGCGAACTAGGGATGTCCGTATCCGCTGCCAGCAAGATTTCCCGAAGGTCCGTTAAGTTGTTGCGTTCTGGCTGCTCTATGGCCACCATTTTGTGCGCTGTCGGGCGATCATTCATGGTTGCTTCCAATTCGTGCAGGCATGCTGTACATCGGATCAACGGATTTCATCTCGTTAGCAGCCGTAGGATCTGGCGCCACGACAGCAGCACTGTATCCTCCTCCGCCGCGTTCGTCGCGGGGTGGGGGACGTCGGGTTCCGAGAAGCTGACCAGCAGACGAGCGTTCTCCACCTCCTCCCTCCACATTTCTCCTGTAAAAGAGCGTCTGAAACAAAGAACATGACGTAAGCATACCAGAGTGACATAAGCCAGGCGGCGAATTGATACAAAGTACATGACGTCAGCATCCGCCGCAAAAAGTAGTCCGTCGGCAAAATATAGAAGATCGCGTGTACGTGGCAGCAACAGTTGGAATCGTAAGAATAATCTGACTACTGAAGAAACTGGAGGTCTTGTGTACGGGAACCATAGGTACTATTCCGACTGCAGTTGAGGGAGATGTTATAGGTGTGTCAATCCTAATTAGTTGTGTTTGCTATTGTAGAGAGAGAAATCATGGCTCGCAGATTCGAGAATGTGGACACGAATACGAGAAAGTACAGGCGGAACAATGCCGTAGGAAGGCAGCTTACTGTACGATTAATACCCCCATCAGATAGTACGAATCCCGTCGTACATTTTCTAGCCAGTGTGAACGACCTCATCGTGCACGCGTTACACGATATAGATTATTGTGATATGATGGGGATGACTATTCAGAATCAGGTGAACCAGAATGACAAGCCGATCGGAATCAATTTTAGAAGGAAAGATCAGTTATCCGCAGACGTGATATGGAGCGTGTTTCAAAAAGTCTCCCAGTCCAATTCTAGGTTCAATGCTTTGGACACGTTGGTCGTAACCGTGCATTCGGTCAATATGCTCGTAGGTTTCGGTAGATGTGCACTGAAGAGCAGGGGGAGACCCTTCTCCGTATTGGCGCACCTCAAGCAAAGTATCGTGGATGTGAAGGCGGAGCAGAATTGTTTAGCTCACGCATTGGTAATAGCAATTGCGAAAGTAGATAATGATCACAATTACAAAGCGTATCGCCAAGGCAGGAAGATACGTCCAGTAGTCCAAACCCTATTCGAGACAATCGGGTTCGAACTGTCTAACGGTGCGAGGATTCCCGAATTAGTCAGATTCCAAGAATAATTTCGGGAGTACAAGATAATTGTCTATCACGGTCTGAGCTCTGACGACATAATTTTCGAAGGGCAGGTCGACTCGGTCAAACGAATTAATCTGCTCTATGACGATGTCGAAAGACACTATCACGTAATCACAAATCTTACAGGTGCCATGGCTAGACGATACGTGTGTAAAGGGTGCAACAAATCATGTACAAGTGACGTCATTCATGCCTGCGATCAGACGTGTAGCGACTGCTTAGTCTGACCCCCCGTGCGCATCCTCTCATGTTCGCTAACCCTGCGCCGAATGTAACAGGCAGTTTCGAAGTCACACATGTTTCGCCAACAACAATCAGAGCACCTTAAAGAAGAAATCAGTATGTGAACGAAAGCGGTGTTGTACGGAGTGCGGATGACTCGTGACGTACGGAAATCACGAGTGTAATAAACGGTTCTGCGACAAGTGTACGTAGAACAAAGAGATAGGTCACCTGTGCTGTATGACACCACTGAAGGATGCGTTACACTCCGCTAGTGATAAGGTACTGTACGTCTTCTACGATTTCGAGACTACCCAAAATACCGAGTACAGAGCCGAGGCGAAGTTATACGTAACTAACCTCGTCTGCGTGCAGCAATTCTGTTCGCGATGGGAGGACGTGGAAGACTGCTTGCGACGCGGTAAGATGAAGCATTCGTTCTGGAAAGATCCTGTGGGGGACCTGCTTCCATATCTAACTGAACCATGCCCCTGGGCCGATAAGATTGTAGCTATAGCATATAATGCCAAGGCGTTCGATCTTCATTTCATCCTGAATAGGGCGATCGTACTGAAATGGAAACCGGAGTTGATTATGAACGGGCTTAAAATTATGTGCATGAAAGTGGAGCATCTAGTGTTCCTGGATAGCGTGTCGTTCCTTCCGTGCCCCCTACGTAAGTTGCCCGAGGCGTACGGTCTGACGGCCTCCAAATCGTGGTTCCCTTACCTATTCAATACTGAGGAAAACCTCGATTACATAGGTTCCATTCCCGACATTAAGTATTACTGCGTGAATGCGATCGGGGAGGAGGAGAGGCAGGAGTTTCTAGCGTGGTACGAGAGCCAGAAATCAGAGGAGGTTTTCGACAACAGGCGCGTGCATGAAAAATATTGTCAGGATGAAGTCAAGGTCCTAAGACAGTCGTGTCGAGTCTTCAGCCGCGAATTCATGCAAATTGGGAACATAGACGTATTTATCGAGTCGATAACGATAGCGTCGGCTTGCAATAAAATGTTGCGCAAACGATTCCTGCAGCCCGACACCAACGGACTCATACCGACCGGAGGGTACATATAATAACAATTATAGTAAGAAGGCTTTAATATGGCTGCTGCATATGGAAGAGACGGACCGTGTGAAGATAATGCATTGTCTCAACGGTCTCGAGTACAGGTTGCCCGAACTGCCCCGCTTTAGTGTAGATGGGTATTGCCCCGAGACACGCACAGTCTAGGAGTTCTTCGGTTACTTCTATCACGGCCACACGTGCCAGCCGTTCTGTGACATCGCCACCCTGAGAGGCGATACGCTAGCGGAACGCTACGAACAAACAATATCACGCTTGTTGCAGATAACGCCAGCGGGATACCTGGTCAAGTTCCAATGGGAATGTGAATTTGACGATGCAGGGAGGCTCGCAGTGCAACATAGTCCGCTGCGCACCCGTGATGCCCTGTACGGAGGTCGAACCGAGGCCATGCGTCTACACTAGAAGGCATGCGAGAATGAGACCATTCGATATGTCGACGTCATGAGCCTCTTCCCGTACATATGCAAGTATTTCAAGTCCCTGTCGGCCATCCGATCGTCCACGTAGGCGATGAGTGTAAAAATATAGAGGCGTACCTGCGTATGGAAGACCTGATCAAATGTTCGATCGCTCCGCCAGAGAAATTGTATCACCCCGTCCTCCCTCTCAGATGTGATAATAAACTCATTTTTGCCTGTGTAGAACATGTGTCCTCACCTCAGTTGAGGAATGTGTCCATACCCGAGATGAGGATCGTGCACTCACAGGTACGTGGGTAATGGACGAGGTGAGGCTGGCCGTCGAAAAGGGGTACCGGATACTCGAGATATATGAGGTGTACGAGTATCAAGTCACGCAGTAGGACCCCGAAACACGTTTTTGAAACAAAGCGGAGGCTAGGGGTTATCCCTGCTGGGTCCACAGTCCCGAAGACGAGGATCGATATGTGGAATCGTTTTGGTAGAGCGAAGGGATACGACTAGATAAGGAAGCGATCAGGTATAACGTTGACAAACGGGGTCTGGCCAAACTCTGTCTCAAATCCATGTGGGGCAAATTGACGGAGCGGAACGATCGGACAATGACAATAATTATCACGGAGCTGAAAGAAGTGTAAGGATTCCTAGCCACGCCCGGCGTCGAGGTGATGAACCTCGCGTTTACCAGCGATGACGTAGTCTACATCTCGTGGAAGCGTGGTGCAGAGGAAGACGTGCCTAATCTGCGTTATACGAACGAGGTGATAGGAGCTTACGTCATCGGCGGGGCTAGAATCCATCTCTATAGCTACCTCGACCTTCTGGGAGAAAACGTGATGTATTGTGACGCGGACTCTGTGATATGCATTCAGGCGAGTGATGACCCCCCGCTGAACGAAACGGGGGACAAATTGGAGGACATAACCTCCGATTTGCGCTCTTCAAAAACGATAACGGAATTTGTGAGCGGTGGGCCAAAGAACTACGCGTACAGAGAGTTCGATACCGGGGTCGGTCGAGAAAAGTCTGTGTGTAAAATCAGGGGCATAACCCTCAAGTATAATGCTTCGAAAATGGTAAATTTTGATGTCATCAGGGGCATGATTGTGGGGGATGAAGCCCCAGTTATAAATGTGCATACCGAGAATATGATTAAGCGTAAGCGGAACGGGGGCGGAACAGTGGCTATAGTCACCGAGCCTGAAAATAAGATTTACCGAATTTCGGTTTTCAAGAGGCGGCGGTTAGGTGATAATACTTCCGTCCCGTTTGGGAATAAATAGGGGGAGAGTGGCAGAGGGTCGTGTTATAGCCTCCTACCCATCCATGGGTGGTGATGATCTGAAATTCAAGCATCCGTTCTTTGTGTGTAGTGAGCGGTCCTAGTAAGTCGGGCAAAACGTCGTTCTGCATACGGTTGCTACAGAACCTCGACTCACTGTGCACCGAAAGCGAATTCGGTGGTGGCATTATCTGGTGTTCCAGCGAGAAGACTGCCGTTCCGAAAAGTGAGCAGTTGCCCTCAAACACCACATATAACGAGGGCGTACCGGAGAACTTTGGTGGTGGTGGTGGTGGTAAATCGCGCCTCGTGATCCTAACCGATCTGTTGAACGACGTCTATTCCAAGCAAGTGTGCAACTTACGAGAGGCAGCCATCACAGAAATATCAGCGTGTTTTTGATTACGCAAAATCTGTTTCATCAGGGCCGCTACTGTAGAGACATATCGTTGAATGCCCATTATGTGGTCGCGTTGAAAAACGTCAGAGATAAGAAACAGTTTGCGTACGTGGCCAATCAAGTGTATCCCTAAGATAGTCTCGGGCTGTATAACGCCTAACTGGATGCGACGCAAATATCCCACGGCTACCTAATCATTTATCTGACACAAGACACGGATGAAGGTCTACGGTTTCGGACAAACATATTCCCAGAAGAATATCCTCCAGTCGTGTACTCCGATATAGGCGATGAAGCGTATGAAGTCGAATAACCAAGCCCTTCACGTGCTTAAGACGGCCGAACAGAGATTGCACTAAGCCCTCATAACTAACTGTAACAAGGAACTCGATAACTGCATAAGCGAATGTGTGTTGAACTGCTACACCTCAATTTAAAATTGTCAGACTGTAACACGCTCAAGCTGCAGAAATACAAGTCAGAGCATGGCAAGGTCGCCGACAGGCAAGTATCACTCTCGGGCTAGAAGCGACTGAGCGCCATACTGCCAACGATCGCCAGCTTAATCTTTAAACCCCGGTAAAAATGTTACGTAAGATGTACCTCGTCCCGGCCGATCATTATCATAGGGGTCGACGCCACCCCTCGCCTCGCGAGCGTAGAAAGAAACACCATCCGTATGAAGAGTGGGTTAAGATGCGTCATAAGATTAGCGAGGCCGATATGAGACGGAAGACGCGGATGAAGGCTATCTCTGATTTCATAAGACGAATGATGCCAGACAGGGAAATACCCGCCTCCTTCACCGAGCCTGAGCCACATTTAGCAATACAGTTGATTGTCCCTAAAGTCGAAGCGAAAACGCCACCGCCCCCTCCCCTTCCTTTGACCCCTAGACGAAGATACAAAGATGATGACGTCACGGAGGGGGTTCAGACGTAAGAAGAAGAATATGCCTTTCCCTCGAGGCGTTTTTCCGACACACAATACGGTATCCGAGAGGATGGCGAGCAATTGATGATTGGTGATTCCCCCGTGTTTATAGATCCCGATGATAATATCACAATTAAGGGAAGAGTGTTTAGAGGAACGGAGGGGCTGTGGGAACTGCTGACGCGTAAGAACGTGAATACACAACTTGTAGGCAAGGAGGGCCTGAAGACATAAAAAATATTGATATTGACTAACGCTCATTTGACTAGATATCAGTCTGTCAATAACATTAATATATAGCGAGGAAAGAAATTTCGCGATGTCATTGCACCCCTTGTCGCGAAACCGAAGGGACGGGGTGTCGAATCAGCGTTACGTCGTAAGTGGGTAAAGTATTAATAACTACTATTAGCAGGTTATATTATGACGCGGCCAGAACGCCGGTCTTCTCGACTCTGCGGAAAATTCGGTCGGCCACGGCGAAGAAGAAAGGTAAACCGGACGTCATCAGAGCCTGGTTAGAGTAGCAGGATGCCTATACGCTTCATAGACCGGTGAGTAAACGCTTCGTCCGTAATCCCTATACAGTGTGTAACGTGATAGACGTGTGGGAATGCGATCTGTTGGATGTGCAGGCCTACGCAAAATACAACAATAAAAACAGACACATTCTTTCGGTAATAGATGTATTCTCGAAATATCTACATCTGATCCCCATAAAGACAAAGAGCGGGCCGTCTGTCGCCTCGGAGTTTCGTTACATATTCGATGACCATAAATATTCGACAGGACGTCGCCCCATATGGGTGCGCATTGATGAGGGGAAAGAATTTCTGATTAAGCATTTTCAGGACATGTTACGGGACGAGGAGGGCATTCAGTTTCAGGTGTGCAGGAATCCCGATTTGAAATGTGCGATAATGGAACGCGTGCATCGCGCGATTCACGATAGGCTCCATAAATATTTTACGTATAAAAATACCTTCAGATATATGTAAATGAATCCGCCCAAAGTTGATTAGTAAATTGATGGGCCGGGGCCGCAAACGCGCCGACGATGAAGCTGTGGCGGAAGGTAAGAAAAAGTGGAGGAGGAAGGAGCCTAAGCATGTCCCGAGAAAAATAAGGGACATTTTCCTAGTTTCACTTCAGTCACTCTTCAGCAGTCGATCATGTCTGCCGGTGCAGAGATAGCGTCTGTCAGTAGCGAGTTTGACATCTTTGCACATAGACCCATACAGACGTCTGTGCTCGATACAACAGAGGTCGCATACAAACCGATCGCCCCTGCCGTTAACGACACATACATCGATCTAGATATCAAACTGTACGTCAAATGTAAATTGATATTGGCCTCGGGAAAGAATGTGGATTTTTCGGACCACACGGGCGTGAGAAATAATTTTATCCACTCCCTATTCAGTCAATGTAACGTCAATCTCAATGGCGTCAACATCACGCAGGCCATCGAGCATTACCAGTGCCGCTCATATCTCGAGACTCTGATGACCTACGGCACAGATGCCGCAGCCACTGATGTCTCGAACGCCTACTGGTATCTCGATGCTGGCGAAATGCAGCCTGTCGATCCCTCGGCCGAAAATCTGACCGCTAAGACGAACAATGGATTCATCCTTCGTTGGTACAGGATTAGCGCGAGTAGGGAAGTCCAGCTATTCGGTCGAATACATAACGACATATGTAACGTGCCCCTATACTTGCTGCCGGGCGTCAGGTTGCAGATCAGGGTGACCAAGGGCCGGTCTAGCTTCTATCTCATGAACAAGAGCGTCGATTCAAAGACCGTTTCCAAAATTCTGGACGCCCAGTTACTGGTCAGGCGCGTCAGGCCAAACCCCACCATATTGCTGGCTCACACACCGACGCTGAAAAACAGGAGTAGTATCACGCGCTATAACCTGACGAGAGTCGAACTCAAGACGTTCACATTCGCGGCCGGATTTAAGTCCCTCTACATAGACAACGCCGTCCTGGGTCGCATCCCGAAACATCTGCTGTTCACCATGGTTAAGAACACAGATTTTAACGGTTCGTTGGACAGCAACCCGTACAAATTTAGGCATTACGACATCAGCGATTTTTCGCTATTTGTGAACAGTATTCAGTTCTCTAACGAGGGCCTAACTCTGGGCATGGATCATGAAAAGACGTCCGTTATGGGCTACAGGACGTTGTTCGAGGCGTCCAGCATACATCACTCGAACACGGGACTGCAGATAACGCACGATATGTATATAAAAGGCTATTTCATGTTACTCTTCGTTCTCACACCTGATAGGGGCGTGTCGGAGGGTCATACGTCTCACCCCGAAAACGGCAGTATCAGGATAGAATTGAAATTCAATAAGCCATTGCCCGAGGCGATCACGTGCCTGTTGTACCTAGAATTCGACAATTCAGTCCTCATAGATTTCGAACGAACAGTCACGACCGACTTTTGAAATGGACACCGTGCAGATACTGTATACGCTGTGTGACGTCAGCTCCTTCCCCGACGTTTTCCCCTCAGATCTTCTACCACTATCGATCACCCGTACCTCCACCGTCATCGTCAATGCCGATCCCCACACAGAGGGAGGTTCACACTGGCAAGGCGTGCACTTCCAACCCAAATCTTCGAGTGCCTAATACTTTGATTCATATGGCATCGTACCGCTCGTACTCTGCATCCAGGCATTCATCAAACGCAACTGCATGCCCTGGGACTATAACAGGCAACGGTTGCAAGGCCTGACGATCGACGTCTGCGGGAAGTACTGCTGTCTGATCGCCCTCTACATGGATCCGGGCTACACGCCCCAACAATTCATCTCGCTTCTCAATGCTTCAACGCAGCAGCAGACCAGCAATTTGAGCGGTTGTTCACTGCCGAATTCGGGGCCCAGATATCACGTGGCGGCTGGGGTCAATGCTGACGCAGCTGCCTATGAAAGGTAGATACTCTGTCCGATTATAATTATTCCTAATCTAACATGGCTGGAGGTAGGGAGGCCGTGATTGATTACGAGTTCTTGCGGGGGCGCCAGAACGACACGGTCGTCAAGGAATTGTGCGTGACCAGCGCCGCCGCGTCCGAGACGTTCCGTTTCAAGAGCCCCTACAAGATGGCCGATCACGGCTCGTCAGAGAACGGACTGAATTGGGCCGACAGACATACAGAATATAAGGAATTGCACACGGTCCTCATTGAGGCCGTGGCCGGTTTCGCACACCTCTACGCCTACGGCGTCTCTAAATGTACATTCCTCGCCGGACTGACGGGACGGCCGATCCATAAACTAGAGGATCTTGCGTGCCCCCCACCCGTCTCTTTCTTTCACAACACTGGTGTACATTGCCATGCCACAAGTTTCCCAAATTTACTTGCGCAACCAAAACCGCGCATTCCCTTTACGATTGGTTGATGTACTATCTGCAGAAGAAGGATTTTGTCCAATGTCCACCTGATATGACACATCATTCTACCAAATTTGTTGCAGCTCTATAAAAACCCCGATCTAGCACGTCCCACATCGTTCTGCTGCTGCTGCTGCTGCGATGGCTACTAGTCGACAACCTGCTACTAAGAGGAAGCGCGCTCTGGAGTAGTTGCTGCCCGACGTTTCTTCCGACATCTGCCTCTACTGGCCTGCCAGTCCAGCCTTCGATCCCCAGAGAGTACTGCTGAGGCGTCTATTTTTCATCAACTCCGACAGGACCAAGTACGTGTCTGTCGGTTTGTACCCTGCGCGCGACTATCAGCCGCTGGTGGAATTCGGCGCCATAGGAGGGGCGGGTCGAAATTCATCGTTCTCAAGGACGAGCATATCGACACGCTGGCGGGCTGTCTATTCAAGACGCTTGTTTCCGTCTGCAATGGAGAAGGAACAGGGGCTGGGTACGTGAGCGGTGCCTTCCGCCTATCTCCGCCGAAACATTACGGATCGGCACGACTATTTCGGCACGCAGTACATTAGCCTACCTATACTGGACCTACAATATCTCGCCCGAATGTTTCACATAGTACAACAACAATTGCGCGATTACACTACCGCTTTGCCGGGCGTGCTGTCGTATGTGACATCGTCCGTAACTTCAGTGACGTATGTCGAACCCGTGCCTAGCGCCAGTGACCTCATAGACTATCGTCATATTTTCGAGGAACTCGTGACAGCTGTATAAACTTATGTATCACTACTGCTTATCTTATTATACGCCTAATTTTAACCGAATAGTGTGTTTTCTTGGGAGATCACATATAATATTAAAAATATTCACTGCACTTACTTTACACCCCACCCTACGGAGCGCCTTCTTCACAAACAGGAACAGCAGCAGCCATCGGCCCGGGTACAGCGGTCACCACCTCGGCAGCCACCGGCGCGGATACAGAAACAGCGAAGACGACGACGACCACCTCGGCACCAACCAGGACACGGATGCAGCAACGACCACTTGGGTGTAGTCTGACATCAATTCTCTCTCAAGGGGGGTTACGCACATGTTTCAGAATGATGATCTCAGGAATACAAACGCGTAACTTCGCTTACGTTTCCATACAGAACTGTGTTTGAGGTGCTCTACTTATGGTTGTCGAATGCAAGGGTCGCAGAGGAACACTGTATGGGTCACGCTCTAGTAATAACGATCGTGACGTGTCTTCCGGTCTTGTCGATACGCCTTTTAATTCGGACCGTTATTATTAATGCGTGAGTCCAACAGTTTTCTCCTGCGACCCTGGCATTCGGCAGTCAGGAGCAGAGGTCCTTCAAGCACAGAAGCTATGTATGGAAATGTAAACGATTTTCCACGAGTGTATTCGTGACGATCATGCTGGAACATGTGCGTTGACCTTTAAAAAAACTCACTGCACTGAGGTATCATGTACAAACTTCACCTATCTCCTGTCTACACAGTAGCAGCTTCTTTCACGATGCACACACAGACATCTACCAAGCAGGTTTACGACACACAATGCTATATTTGGGGATGTAGCAGCTTCACGAAGCACACACACAAGCGCCCACCACAACAATGCTATGATGGGGTGGGGTTACGTTTTATACAAACCTCCCCCTTCCCTCATTCGATATACCGCAAGACCGTGATTGGGTGTATGTTACGTCAATGGCTTCAAAAGTAGATGATTACGACAGCTGGTGACATCACCTTCCTACCTGTGGCAAGCCCAGCCTTGCTGATATTGCAGAAAGAGGCACGCTCGTATACGTGTTTAATTACAGTTAGATAAGTAATAAGGTGAACGTGCTTAATTACAATTCTAACTCTGCGCGTGACGGGCAACTATTTTCCCCCGACCAACGATGCATTTCAATGTTCATGGACTGCCACAGGGGTGACCAATCCACTTGCCTTACGCCTCTTAACATACATATACCTAAGCGGGTACGAAATTTTGGGGCAAAACTTAACTTTCATATGGTCTATCACGTCGACTTTGGAACTTATCGTGCATTCGAATTTGATTCTAACGATGTCAAATTAACCTTTGCTTAATAAAAGCACTCGGGGGAGCTTTCTCCTCACCACACGTTGAGGCCCGACCCTCTACCAATCCACACCTCGGCACGCCTGCCATATCGCAAGTTTCTTGGTTCCAAACTTGAGGGGGAAGGGGGCCCGTAGTGGGCTCCAGTGCCTGGAGGAGGACCGAGCTGGAAGGCAGCTGCCCCAACCACGCCGATCCTTTTTGTTTTTTAATATTATGCATGCCCGGGACCTTCCCTGCATCCCCCCGGAAAGACCAAATCTGGGCGGCGGCGGCTGCCGACACCCTCAACTCAAACACCTTCTCACACTACATTCGGCGCTACCAGACTAAAACCTGTCCTTCCTTATTGCGCAATGCCCCGGCATTACTTACGTCCTGGAGCCACGCTACCAGAATCTACGGGTGGCACCCTATCCTTTTCAATAATATTACGCAAGAACGAGTAAAGCCACGGCCTAATTTACGCTCTTCTTGCACTCATACCTATCATCAGCGTAGAGGTGGCAACACAGCTACCAGTCTGTTCGCGGCCTGCCTTCTCTTTTTAATATTATGCTCAAGAACGAGTAGTGCGTGGGACGCATTTAGGCCATCCTTGCACTCAAACCTACCATCGGCGTAGGGGTGGGGGACTGCAATACCAGACTGTACGGGGCACCCTATCCTTTATAATAATATGCTCAAGAACGAGTAGTGCACGGGACGCATTCAGGCCATCCTTGCACTCAACCCTACCATCGGCGTAGGGGTGGGGGACCGCAATACCAGACTATACGGGGCCTGCTTTCCCATTTTTAATATTATACTCAAGAACGAGTAGTGCGCGGGACGCATTTAAGTCATCGTTGCACTCAGCCCTACCATCAGCGTAGGGGTGGCTACGGAGGAACCTCTACCAGACTGTGCGGTAGTACACTAACTTTTTTAATATTATACTCAAGAACGAGTAGTGCGCGGGACGCATTTAGGCCATCCTTGCACTAAACCCTACAATCGGCGTAGGGGTGGCTACGGAGGGATTGCAATACCAGACTGTACGGGGCACCCTATTCTTTTTAATAATATGCTCAAGAACGAGTAGTGCACGGTACGCATTCAGGCCATCCTTGCACTCAAACCCAAACCTCTACCAGTCTGCACGCTACACTGGGGGCTTTTGCCAATTTTTGAGTGTTGGGGCCCACTGCACCCCCAATTTATTAAATTTTATGCCCGGGGGAATTGCCCCTGAACGGGTCCGGGCTGTAGGGTTACTACTTGCAGATAATAAAGTCGTCCGCGCTGTGTCATTACCACTGCGTAAAGCGACAACCCTCCCGCTACAATAGCCATACCTTCCGCTGGAGTATTTTTTTTTTGTCTCGTGGGCCGGCGTAACGTAGTCAGTATAGCGACTCGCTACGAGCTGGACGGACCTGGGTATTGATTCCCGGTGGGGTACGAGATTTTCCGTACAGTAGAGACCGGCCCTGGAGATCACCCAAACTCCTGTAAAACGGGTATTGAGTCATGCTCGGGGATGAAGCGGCCGGGATGTGGCGTTGACCACCCACCTTCACCTGAGCCGAGGTTAAAGAAAGAGCTCAGATGTACTTTTATTCTCCGCATGTGCTTTCCTGGCAGGTTATAGAGTGAACTTTTGCCTTCTTTATTCTTTCTTTCCCTCTCGCTTGATACACCTTCAACAAGAAGGTTAGCTGCTGTTATCGTCGCTTTCTTACATCTAAGTGGACGCTGTGGAGAGCACACTGCATTGCCCACTGTGTCTCTCACACACACGCTCCAAGTGACGTGGTTAACGGCGATTTCTCCTCTGCCGTTGCCTTTCAGCGAATGAATTATGAAAATTGTGTATCACACAAAGTAATAACTTCCACAAACAAATTTACAGGTTTTCTATTTTTTGATTGAGAAAGGAAGTCATTTCATACATTTCATTGGTATAACGGCGCTCAGCCACTTATAATGGAGACTTCGCCCATTCTGCGTCTTATCACCTAACTACACTGAACTTGACGATAAGGCAATATGTCATACTGTACACCAGTTCAAGGAAAATCTTAGCAA
>Ga0131853_10011120_pt1 | contig 16454 bp, 14 predicted proteins | sample TergutLab28metaG_FD_92764 | JGI IMG/M metagenome (GOLD analysis project Ga0131853, IMG submission 92764) | Labiotermes labralis P1 segment gut microbial communities from Petit-Saut dam, French Guiana - Lab288 P1 (version 2) (version 2) | ecosystem: Host-associated > Arthropoda: Insects >...
CCGTTCGCGGCGGCGGGCGCCCCCGGGTAGGCCAGCCCGTCCGGGGCGGCACCCGGGTAGATCGAGGTCCGGGGCTGGTCCCCGAAACCGGCCGACGGGCCGCCGAACCACCCGTTCGCCTCCGGCCCCTGCCCCGCGGCCCCGCCGTAGCCGTCGCTGGCCGTCGCGTAAGCCGGCGAGTACGGGTTCATCTCCGGTGTCGGCGCGGGGTAGGCGGACTCTCCGTATCCCTGCGGCTGGGGCACGGCGTACGGATCCGGCTGCCCGGCGGGCCACGGCTGGCTGTAGACGGGGTCCGGGCGGCCGAAGAAGCCGGGATCGCCGCCGGGGTCGCCCGCCGGCACGGCCTGGCCGGCCTGCTCCGGAGGCGGCGGCTCCCCCTGGCCCTGCATCAGGTGGGCTAGCTGGTCCGGCCCGAGCAGCTGCGTCGATTCCCCGGCCGGGGCCGCGGCGGGAGCCTGCTGGCCGGAGTACCCCGGGTAGCCCGCGTAGTCCGGCGAGGCGCCGTAGTTCGCCGCCGGGTATCCCCCGTAGTCCACGGTGGAGCCGCCGTCGTAGCCGGCCGCCCCGTTGAAGCCGGCCTGCCCGTTGAAGCCGGCCTGCCCGTTGGCGGCGGACAGGCCGCTGTACCCGGACATCCCGTCATAGCCGGGCATCGAATCGTAGTCCGCGACGACCGACGCGGTGTAGGGACGAGCGTCGGGGAACGGCTGCATTCCGCCCTCTCCCCCGTACGGGTCCGGGTAGACCGGCGGCGCCGGCTCGGGCGCCGGGGCCGGGGTCTCCTCCGCGGCCGGCGCGGCGGCGGGAGCGGCCGGCAGCGCGGCCACCGCGGTCCGCTGGTAGGCGCCGGTCGTGATCTCGGGCTCCGGCAGGGAGGCCATCATGCCGGTGTACGGCTCGGGCCCGGCCGCGCCGGGCCCGGCGGAAAGTTCCGGGCGCGCCGCGACGCCGTTGGACTGGGCCAGCTGCCGCGCGGTCGACAGCTCGTCCTCCGGGCCGCCTCGCCGCAGGGATTCCATCAGGCGGCCCAGGTCCCCCGCGGGCAGCCGGAACGTGCCGGTGCAGGTTCCGCCCTGCCAGATGCTGAAAACCGCGACGCCGGTATCGGAGTACCAGCTCAGCCTCATGCTGCGAGTGCTGCCGCGAACGTCAAAGAAAACTTCGCCTAGCCGGGGCAGCGGTGCTGCGTCCGACCCTGACATGCTGCCCATGGTTGGCCCCCAGCCCAGCGTTTGTCCAGTTCATCCAGATTAGCGACCACGACCCGGGGTCGTGGCGGTCCTGGCAAAAGCCCCAAGTTACGACTGTACGGCACACCGACGCCCCCGGCCGGGCTTCCCTGGGATCGCTCTCTGAGCGGGGGCTGGAAAAAACTCGGGGCGCGAGCGAGGAAAATGGGGACCCGCCCTGCGCGGGCAAGGGGCGGGATGGCATTATTGTCTTCAGGCTCTCCTGCCCCCTGCGTTGGGGCCCCTGTGCTGGGGCACTGCATACGGGGCACCGTCAGCGGGGCAGGCGTCGGTCACGCATGGTCCAGTATCCGCCGTGAAGTCGGTAAGCACTGCCTGCCTGCGAGCATTGCCCGGGACGCCGCTGCGTACGCGTGTAAGCGTGCGGGAACAACTGCGGCCACCTGGAGCGTTGCATGTTTGCGAACGGCAGTTACCGCACCAGGGCGTCTGGGCTCGCGAGCTAACGAGCCACTAGCAAGGGTAACGCAAGACTGCACCAACTTTGTTTGAGGTGACTGATCCATGTCTCAGGTACGCAGGCAGACGGCGATGCTTCCCCGCCCTAACTGGGGGTGGCAGGACGCTGCCGCGTGTCGTGGCGAGGATCTGATGATCTTCTTCGGTCCTGACGGCGAGCGGCAGCCGGAGCGGGATGTCCGGGAGCGGCAGGCCAAGGCCATTTGCGCCAGCTGCCCGGTCCGCGTCGATTGCCTGAACTACGCCGTTGCCCGCCCCGAGAAGTACGGCACCTGGGGCGGACTCAACGAGGATGAGCGCTCCGCGGAGCGCCGTCGCCGGATGCGCCGCGCCAACGCCGCCTGATTTTCTCAGGCGGGCGCGGCCCCGGGAGGCGAGTCATCGGGGGAAGTAAGAAGCGTCAGCACGTCCATGCACGCGGTGAAGCCGGCGGGGCAAGTGACCAAGGTCATGGCCCCGTCGGCTTTCTGCATTTCCGGGGTCCGGGGTCGCCCCCGGGATAAGCACTGTAGAGCCCGAATCGCCCCGAAACCAGGGTGTGCCGCTGCCCGGCGAAGGCACGCCGATTGTTAACCTTGCCCGCATGACTACGCCTGTTAACGTCACCGTCACCGGCGCGGCCGGCCAGATCGGCTACGCCCTCCTTTTCCGCATCGCCTCCGGCCAGCTGCTGGGCTCCGACGTCCCGGTCCGGCTGCGCCTGCTGGAGATCACCCCGGCGCTGAAGGCGGCCGAGGGCACCGCGATGGAACTCAACGACTCCGCTTTTCCGCTGCTGGACGGCATCGACATCACCGATGACCCGAACAAGGCGTTCGACGGCGCCAACGTGGCCCTCCTGGTCGGCGCCCGGCCGCGCACCAAGGGCATGGAGCGCGGGGACCTGCTGGAGGCCAACGGCGGGATCTTCGGCCCGCAGGGCAAGGCGATCAACGACCATGCCGCGAGCGACATCAAGGTCCTGGTCGTCGGCAACCCGGCCAACACCAACGCGCTGATCGCCCAGCAGAACGCGCCGGACGTCCCGGCCAGCCGCTTCACCGCGATGACCCGCCTGGACCACAACCGGGCCCTGTCGCAGCTGAGCGAGAAGCTGAGCGTCCCGGTCACCGCGATCGAGCAGATGACCATCTGGGGCAACCACTCCGCCACCCAGTACCCGGACCTGTTCACCACGAAGGTCAACGGCCGAAGCGCCGCCGAGCAGGTCGACTCCGGCTGGCTGGAGAACACCTTCATCCCGACCGTCGCCAAGCGCGGCGCCGCGATCATCGAGGCCCGGGGCGCCTCCAGCGCGGCCAGCGCGGCCAGCGCGGCGATCGACCACGTCTACGACTGGGTCAACGGCACCGAGTGGACCTCCTCCTCGGTCGTCTCTGACGGCTCCTACGGCGTGCCGGAGGGCATCATCAGCTCCTTCCCCGCCCGCGCCAAGAACGGCGAGTGGGAGATCATCCAGGGCGTGGAGATCAACGAGTTCTCCCGCGGCAAGATCGACGCCTCGGTCACGGAGCTGACCGAGGAGCGCGACGCCGTCCGCAAGCTCGGCCTGATCAAGTAGGTCACGAAGGCCCATGCCCCGTCCGGGTCGGCCCCGGGCGGGGCATACTTGCAGGCGTGATCTGCGTCTCGTGCCGGGAGCGGCGGCACTCCGAGTGCCGGGGCGGCAGCTGGTGCGACTGCCAGCACCTGCCCCCGGAGTTCTCCGACGCCCCGGAGGCCGCAGAACCCCAGGTCAGCTGGGTTCGACAGGGATAAATACCCTCCCGGCCCGGGCGGTCGCCAGGCGCCCCCGGTGACAAACTTTTCATGTTCTTCGATGCACGGCGGCGCGAGTGGAATAGGCGCAGCCGGCTGCCGGTTGACCCTTGTATGACTTCCTGGCACTGGACAGACCAGGCCAAACCGTGTGATCCTTGCAAGGTGAGTGTTATGGACCCCATGCTCGTCGTGCGCCGTCACGTCGACTTCGCGCGCGTCCGTAGCGCAATGTGTCGCACCGTACGCTAACCGTCGCCCGACGTTAACTGCATGCCTCGACAGAGGCTCTGGCCCTTCCGACGCCACCGCAGATCTTTAACCCCGGGCGCGCACCGCAAGCCGTGCGGCCTTTTTCTTTCCCGCGATGAAGCGACCGAATAGCCGGCGGCGGCTGCCACCAACGCGTGCGTGCCTGCGACCACCATCATCTTCAGCAGCAAAGGAACACCGCCGCATGTCGCCCGTCACTGAGGCCCCCGTGGCCCGCCGGCCCGCCCAGACCCGTCGAAAGCGCGGAGAGGGCCAGTGGGCCCTCGGCTACCTCGAGCCGCTGAACAAGAACGAGGAGAACAAGAAGAACGACGACGGACTCAACGTCCGCCAGCGGATCATCGACATCTACTCCAAGGCCGGGTTCGACTCGATCGACCCCGCCGACCTGCGCGGCCGGTTCCGCTGGTGGGGGCTTTACACCCAGCGCAAGCCCGGGATCCACGGCGGGAAGACCGCCATCCTCGAGCCGGAAGAGCTCGACGACCGCTACTTCATGATGCGGATCCGGATCGACGGCGGGCAGCTGTCCACCCGCCAGCTCCGGGCGATCGCCGACATCGCCAACACCTACGCGCGCGGCACCGCCGACGTCACCGACCGGCAGAACGTCCAGCTGCACTGGATCCGGATCGAGGACGTCCCCGCGATCTGGGACGCCCTGGACGAGATCGGCCTGGGCACCACCGAGGCCTGCGGCGACGTCCCGCGCGTCATCCTCGGCTGCCCGCTGGCCGGGGTCGCGGCCGACGAGGTGATCGACGCCACGCAAGAGATCGAGACGATCAACGAGAAGTACATCGGCGACCCGGCGTTCTCGAACCTGCCCCGCAAGTTCAAGTCGTCGATCAGCGGCTGCTCGGCCCAGTGCAGCCACCACGAGATCAACGACATCGCGTTCGCCGGCGTCGTCCACCCGGAGACCGGCGAGGCCGGGTACGACCTGTGGGTCGGCGGCGGGCTGTCCACCAACCCGATGCTGGCCAAGCGGCTGGGCGTGTTCGTCAGGCCGGGGCAGGTGCCGGAGGTCTGGGCCGCGGTCGCCAGCGTGTTCCGCGACTACGGGTACCGCCGCCTCCGCCACCGGGCGCGGATCAAGTTCCTGATCAACGACTGGGGCGCGGAGAAGTTCCGGGAGGTCATGGAGACCGAGTACCTCGGCTACACGCTGCCCGAGGGCCCGGCCCCCGACGCACCCGAAGACCACGTCCGCGACCACGTCGGCGTCCACCGGCAGCGGGACGGCCGCTACTACGTCGGGTTCGCCCCGAAGGTCGGCCGCCTCGACGGCGACGCGTTCCACCGCATCGCCGACCTGGCCGACAAGTACGGCAGCGGCCAGCTGTCCACCACCAACGAGCAGAAGCTGGTCATCCTCGACGTGCCCGGCGAGAAGACCGGCGACCTGCAGGAAGAACTGAAGGCCGCGGACCTGTCCGCCACGCCCAGCGTCTTCAGGCGGCACACGATGGCCTGCACCGGCATCGAGTTCTGCAAGCTGGCGATCGTGGAGACCAAGGGCCGCGCGGCGAGCCTGATCGACGAGCTGGAGGACCGGCTGCCGGACTTCGACACGCCGGTGTCCATCAACGTCAACGGCTGCCCGAACTCCTGCGCCCGGATCCAGACCGCCGACATCGGCCTCAAGGGCCAGCTGGTCACCGACGCCGACGGCAACCAGGTCGAGGGCTACCAGGTCCACCTGGGAGGCGCCCTGAGGGGCGGCGACGCCGCGGAGTCGGGCTTCGGCCGGAAGGTGCGGGGGCTCAAGACCACCGCCGAGGACCTGCCCGACTACGTAGAGCGGGTCCTGCGGCGGTTCAGCGAGAACCGCAAGGAAGAGGAGACATTCTCCCAGTGGACGCAGCGCGCGAGCGATGAGGAGCTATCGTGAGTTCTCCGTCGGGACGCGCGGTGCCGTTCTACTGCCCCTACTGCGGGGAAGAAGACCTCGAACCGCAAGGAGCGGCTGACGGTGAGTGGCACTGCCGGAGCTGCACGAGAACTTTCCAGCTACGATTTGCCGGGATGGGGGCCGCACTGTGAACGAAAGGTTTAAGCTAGCCTTTTCGCTAGGGCTAATCCCCGATGCGGACGAGACAGACGGGACCGGACGACACCAGGAGGATCCGCGGCACATGCGCAGCCTCGCGGAAAAGGCAGCGGAAGAACTCGAGGGAGCTTCCGCCGAAGACGTCATTCGATGGGCGACCGACACGTTCGGCGACCGAATCTGCGTGACATCCTCGATGAGCGACGCGGTCGTCGTTCACCTGGCTTCCACGGTGAAGCCGGGCATCGACGTGGTGTTCCTCGACACCGGGTACCACTTCGCCGAGACGATCGGGACCCGGGACGCCGTCCAGGCCGTCTACCCGATCAACCTGGTGAACGTGACCCCGTCTCGCACGGTCGAGGAGCAGGACGCAGACCTGGGGCCGCGGCTGTACGGCCGTAACCCCGACCTGTGCTGCTACCTGCGCAAGGTCGAGCCGCTGAAGAAGGCCCTCGAGGGCTACGACGCCTGGTTCACCGGCGTGCGCCGCGAGGAGACGGCCAACCGCGCGGAGACCAAGGTCGTGCAGTGGGACGAGAAGCGGCAGATGGTCAAGGTCAACCCGATCGTTGACTGGACCAGCGAGGAGGTCGACGACTACATCGCCACCCACGGCGTGCTCGTCAACCCGCTCGTTTACGACGGCTACCCGTCGATCGGCTGCTCCACCTGCACCATGCGGGTCGAGGAGGGCGCGGACCCGCGCTCCGGCCGCTGGGCGGGCACCGGCAAGTCTGAATGCGGCCTGCACGTGTGACACAAGCACCACCTCTGGTGGCCGTGGCGCACGGGTCCAAGGACCCTCGCGCCGCGGCCTCTACCGAGGGGCTGCTGGCGGTCACCCGCGCCCGCGCGGCCGGGCTGAACGTGCGCACGGCGTTCCTGGACCACGCGGCGCCGTCGCTCCCTCAGGTCCTCGGCTCGCTGGCCCCGGAACACTCCCGGTGCGTCGTGGTGCCGTTGCTGCTCGCCTCGGCTTACCACGCTAAAGCCGACATACCCGGGCAGATAGCGAAGATCCGTTCGGCGTGCCCGGGGCTTGATGTCGTCCTGGCGGACGCGCTCGGCCCGCACCCCGCCCTCCTGGCCGCCCTCGACCAGCGCCTCGGCGAGGCGTGGGGCGGCCCCCGGTCCGAGACCAGCGTCGTGCTGGCCGCCGCTGGATCCTCCGACCCGGCCGCCAACGCGGTCAACGCGGCCCTGGCGCCCCGCCTGCGGGCCCTGGGCGGCTGGCGGCGGGTCGTCACCGCCTACGCCTCCGCCGCGTCCCCTGCGCCCGCCGAGGCGGTCGCGGCACTGCGCGGCGACGGCCCGGTCATCGTGGCCACCTACCTGCTGGCCCCCGGCTACTTCGCCGACAAGATCCGCGACACCTCCCTGGCCGCCGGGGCGGCCGCGGTCAGCGCCCCGCTCGGCGCCCACCCCGGGGCCGCGGACGTGATCATCGGCCGTTACCGGTCCGAAAACCTACGTTTCCGAACGGATCATCGCGTCCCTCTCGTTACACGCGTGCCTCATACGGGGTAAGGACTCTTGCACCGGGTCCAACCCCCCGCAGGCGTAGCCTGACTGGGTAGCATCGTGCGCTCGGTAACGTAGGGAGGCGAATGCACATCTGGCCAGGCGCTCCGTATCCGCTTGGGGCGACATGGGACGGGTGGGGAACCAACTTCGCGCTGTTCTCGGAGGCCGCCGAGCGCGTCGAACTGTGCCTGTTCGACGACTCCGGTACCGAGGAACGGATCGCGCTCACCGAGGTCGACGGTTTCGTCTGGCACGGCTACCTCCCCGCGATCGGCCCGGGACAGCGGTACGGATACCGGGTCCACGGCTCCTGGGACCCGGGGCGAGGCGAGCGGTGCGCGCCCTCCAAGCTGCTGCTCGACCCCTACGGCAAGGCCGTCGACGGCGACGTCATCTGGGACGAGGCGCTGTTCGACTACACGTGGTCCGATCCCCGAAGACCCAACCACGCCGACAGTTCCCCCTTCATGCCGAGGAACGTCGTGGTCAACCCGTTCTTCGACTGGGGCAACGACCGGCCGCCCCGCACCCCGTACCACGAGACCGTCATCTACGAGGCCCACGTCCGCGGCCTGACCCTGCGCCACCCCGAGGTCCCGCTGCACCAGCGCGGCACCTACGCGGGCCTGGCCCACCCGGCGGTGATCGAGCATCTGAAGGAGATCGGCGTCACCGCGGTGGAACTGCTGCCGGTCCACCAGTTCGTGCCCGAGCAGGCCCTGAACCAGCGCGGGCTGACCAACTACTGGGGTTACAACACGATCGGCTTCCTGGCCCCGCACAACCGGTACTGCAGCGCCGGGATGCGCGGCGAGCAGGTCGGCGAGTTCAAGACCATGGTCAAGGCGCTGCACGAGGCCGGCATCGAGGTCATCCTCGACGTCGTCTACAACCACACCGCCGAGGGCAACCACCGCGGGCCCACGTTGTCGCTGCGCGGCATCGACAACGACGCCTACTACCGGCTCGATGACCGCGAGCCCTGGCGCTACATCGACTACACCGGCTGCGGCAACAGCCTCAACGCCCGGCACCCGCACTCGCTGCAGCTCATCATGGACTCGCTGCGGTACTGGGTGCTGGAGATGCACGTCGACGGGTTCCGGTTCGACCTGGCCTCGGCCCTGGCCCGGGAACTGCACGACGTGGACCGCCTGTCGACGTTCTTCGACCTCGTCCAGCAGGACCCGGTGGTGTCCCAGGTCAAGCTCATCGCCGAGCCGTGGGACGTCGGCGAGGGCGGCTACCAGGTCGGGAACTTCCCGCCCCTGTGGACGGAGTGGAACGGCAAGTACCGGGACAACATCCGCGACTTCTGGCGCGGCGAGCCGGGCACCCTGGCCGAGTTCGCCTCCCGGCTCACCGGCTCCTCGGACCTGTACGAGACGTCCGGCCGGCGGCCGATGGCGTCGATCAACTTCGTGACCTGTCACGACGGGTTCACCCTGCTCGACCTGGTCTCCTACAACGGCAAGCACAACGAGGGCAACGGGGAGGACAACCGGGATGGGACCGACGACAACCGGTCCTGGAACTGCGGGACCGAGGGCCCGTCGCCGGACCCCGCGGTCAACGAACTGCGGGCCCGGCAGCAGCGGAACTTCCTCACCACCCTGTTCCTGTCCCAGGGCGTGCCGATGATGGCGTCCGGCGACGAGATCGGCCGCACCCAGGGCGGCAACAACAACGCCTACTGCCAGGACAACGACGTGTCCTGGGTGGACTGGACCAGGGCCACGGCGTCGAGGGACCTGCTGGCCTTCACCCGGCGGCTGGCCCGGCTGCGCCGGCGGCACCCCGTGTTCCGCCGGCGCCGGTTCTTCCAGGGCACCGCGGACATCGCCTGGCTGACCCCGGCCGGGGAGAAGATGACGTCCTCGGACTGGGAGCAGGGCTACGCGAAGGCGGTAGCGGTGTTCCTCAACGGCGAGGCCATCACCGAACCGGATCCCCGCGGCGACCCGGTGACCGACTGCAAGTTCCTGCTGCTGTTCAACGCCGGCGCCGACCCGATCGCGTTCACGCTCCCGGACCGGCTCGGCGGCGAGTGGGAGATCGTCATCGACACCACCGCCGAAGACGGCGTTCCCCCGGAGCTGGACGCGTCCGTGGACGGCTCCGGCGGCAAGGTCGAGGTCGCCGGCCGCGCCGTTACCGTCCTGATGTCGAAGCTGTGATCACGGCGCCTGGAGACAGGCCCGGCGGGCTGCCGGACGACGCGGGACTGGCCCGGCTGTACGCCGGCCCGCCCGGCCGCTGGCTGCGGGCGAACATGGTCACCAGCGCCGACGGCGCCGCGACGGTGGACGGGCTGTCCGGGGGGCTGTCCTCGCCCGGCGACCGGCGGGTGTTCTGGACCCTGCGGGGACTGGCCGACGTGATCCTCGTCGGCGCGGGCACGACCCGGGCCGAGGGCTACCGCCCGACCCGGGACAAGCACGACCTGTGGGGGCCGCTGGGCCTGCGGAAGGGCCGGCCCGCGGCTCCGCCGATCGCGGTGGTCAGCCGGTCCCTGGAGCTGGACCCGGCCGCCCCGTTCATCGCCGGCGCTCCCGGTGACGCCCGGACGATCGTGATCACCTGCGCGTCCGCCCCGGCGTCGCGGCGGGAGGCGCTGTCAGCGGTCGCGGACGTGATCGTGGCCGGGGAGCACCTGGTGGACCTGCCGGAGGCCGTTTCCGCGCTGGCCGCCCGGGGACTGGGCCAGATCCTGTGCGAAGGCGGGCCGCACCTGCTCGGGCAGCTCGCCGGCGCCGGTCTGCTGGACGAGCTGTGCCTGACCATCAGCCCCGTCCTGGCCGGCCCCGGTGCCCCGGGCGTCGTCTCCGGCGCCCCGTTCGGCGCCGCGCGGCGCCTGCGTTTGTCCGGCGTCCTGGAGGAGGACGGCACCCTCTTCTGCCGCTACCTCGCCTCCCGCTGAACGCTTCCGGCCCGCAACCGCTCCCCTTTCGCCGCCTTCGGCCGCCCCCGGATCGCTAAGGCCGGACTTATCAGTCATACTTGAAGAATGGACGAGTCACCACGATCCGTTCCGGATGAGGTCTTCGAGCTGGCCGGGCAGCTGCGGGTCAGCGTGGGAATGCTGATCCGGAAGCTGCGCCAGAAGCCGGTGCGGGGGGAGCTGACGCTGCCCGAGACATCGGCCCTGTCGCGGCTGGACCGGGGCGGGCCGACGACCTCCAGCGAGCTGGCGCGGGCCGACCGGATCAGCCCGCAGTCGATGGGCGCCACGATCGCCGCGCTGGAGGAGCGCGGCCTCGTCGCCCGGGAGAAGGACACCGAGGACGGCAGGAGGGTCGTGCTGTCAATCACCGAGACGGGGCGGCAGGACGTGCATGACCGGCGGGGGGAGCGGACCGAGCTGATCGCGCGGGCCCTGGACGGCGGGTTCACGCCGTCCGAACTGGACCGGCTCCGGGCGGCCGCGCCGCTGCTGGAGCGACTGGCGGAGGAACTGTAATGGGGTCTGGGTCCTCGCCCGGCGCGGCGGCCGGCGGGCGGCCGGACAATTACCGGTGGATCGCCCTCGCGAACACGACGGCGTCGATGTTCATGGCCTCGCTGGACGGCTCGATCGTCATCATCGCGCTGCCGGCGATCTTCCGCGGCATTCACCTGGACCCGCTGTCGGCGGGCAACATCAGCTACCTGCTATGGATGATCATGGGCTACCGCCTCGTGCAGGCGGTGCTGGTGGTGAACCTCGGCCGGCTGGGCGACATCTTCGGCCGCGTGAAGATGTACAACTGGGGTTTCGTCGTCTTCACGATCGCGTCGGTGCTGCTGTCGTTCGACCCGCTGTCCGGGGCGAAGGCGGCCATGTGGCTGATCGGGTGGCGGTTCCTGCAGGCGATCGGCGGGTCCATGCTGATGGCCAACTCCGCGGCCATCCTCACCGACGCGTTCCCGCCGGAGAAGCGCGGCTTCGCCCTCGGCACCAACCAGATCTCCGCCCTCGCGGGCATGTTCATCGGCCTGGTGCTCGGCGGCATCCTCGCCGCGTGGGACTGGCGGGCCGTGTTCTGGATCAACGTCCCGGTCGGCGTTTACGGGACGATCTGGGCCTACTGGAAGCTCCGCGAGGTCGGCGTGCGCCGCAAGGCCAGGATCGACTGGTGGGGCAACCTCACGTTCATGCTGGGCCTGGGATCGATCCTGGTCGGCGTCACGTACGGCATCCAGCCCTACAACGGCCAGTCGATGGGCTGGGAGAGCCCGGTGGTGCTCGGCGAGCTCGTCGGCGGCCTCGTCATGCTGGCCGTGTTCGTCTACATCGAGACGCACATCTCCGAGCCGATGTTCCGGCTCGGGCTGTTCAGGATCCGGGAGTTCACGTTCGGGAACCTGGCCGGGCTGCTGGTGTCGATCGCGCGCGGCGGCATCCAGTTCATGCTGATCATCTGGCTGCAGGGCATCTGGCTTCCGCTGCACGGCTACAGCTACGACTCCACGCCGCTGTGGGCGGGCATCTTCATCCTGCCGATGACCGCCGGGTTCCTGGTCTCCGGGCCGACGTCGGGGATGCTGTCGGACCGGTTCGGCTCCCGCGGGATCGCCAGTTCCGGCATGGCGGTGTTCGCGCTGTCGTTCGTCGGCCTGATGCTGCTGCCGACCGACTTTCCGTACTGGGCGTTCGCGCTGCTGGTCGCCCTCAACGGGATCGGCTCGGGCATGTTCGCCTCGCCCAATACGTCCTCGATCATGGGCAGCGTCCCGGCAGCCGACCGCGGCGCGGCCTCGGGCATGCGGTCCACGTTCCAGAACTCCGGCACCGCCGTGTCCATCGGCGTCGTGTTCACCCTGATGATCGCCGGGCTCTCGTCGACGCTGCCGTCGTCCCTGGCCTCGGGGCTGACCCGGATGGGCGTGCCGGCTGGCGTCGCGCACCAGCTGGCCACGCTGCCGCCGGTATCGTCGCTGTTCGCGTCGGTGCTGGGCGTGAACCCGATCCAGCACCTGCTGGCGCCGACCGGCGTCCTCGCTCACCTGCCGGAGGCCTCGCGGGCCGCGCTGACCGGGCGGGAGTTCTTCCCGAGCCTGCTGGCCGGGCCGTTCCACGACGGGCTGCTCATCGTGTTCAGCGTGTCGGCGGCGCTGTCCGTCCTGGCCGGGCTCGCGTCGCTGCTGCGCGGCAAGCGGGCCGTCGCCGCGGTGCCCGGCGCCGCGTCCGTGGAGGGCGAGCCCGCCGGGGAGCGCCAGGGGTAGCGCCGCCGCGGGTCTCGTCACCTCATGCATGTATTGAATCGACAGCGTTGCATGCAATAGGTTAGCCTGGCTCGCATGCCTCCCATCCCTGAGCCCGGTGAATCCCTCAGCGCCTCGGAGCGGGCCTACACAAGCACCAAGCAGGCGATCATCCGCGGCGAGCTCGCCGCCGGGACGATGACCAGCGAGCTGCTGGTGTGCCGGCAGCTCGGGCTGAGCCGGACCCCGGTCCACGAGGCGTTCCTGCGGCTGGCGGCCGAGGGGCTGCTGTCCCTGGAGTCCCGCAAGGGCGCCGTGATCCGGCCCATGTCGCCGAGCGAGGCCCGCGACGTGCTGGAGATGCGGGAGGCCGTGGAGGCCTCGGCCGCGGACCGGGTCATCGCCGATGGCCGCTCCCCGGCACTGCTGCCGGTGCTGCGGGAGACCATCGCGGCCCAGGAGGGCGCCCTGGCCGACGGCGACACCGACGCGTTCGTCGAGGCCGACGACGCCTTTCACACCGCGATCGTCGACGCGTCGGAGAACTCGGTCGCCCGGTACTTCACCCGCTTCCTCCGCGACCGGCAGCAGCGGCTGCGCCACCAGATGTTCCGGGTCCGCCCGGAGCAGTTCACCGCCGTCCTGGACCAGCACCGGCGCCTCGTGGCCGCCCTCGACGCGGGAGACGCGCCCGCGTACCGGGCGGTCCTCGCCGAGCACGTCGCCGGCCACGGGGTGACGTCATGACGGCCGGGAGCCGGCCCGCCATCCGGCCGGCGCGGCGGGCGTCCCGGCGCTCGCCCGGCCCGCCCGCGGGGCGTTCGGCGGCCCGGGCCTGGACCGGCGCCTGGGGCGCGGTCTTCGCCTGCTCGTGGGGCGGGAACCAGTTCAGCCCGCTGCTGCTGATGTACGAGCAGCGGGCCCACTACTCCGAGCTGATGGTCAACTCCTTCCTCGGCGTCTACGTGCTGGGCCTGGCCCCGGCGCTGCTGATCGCGGGACCGCTGTCGGACATCCGGGGACGGCGCCCGGTGATGCTGGCGGGCGTGGGCGCCGCCGTGGCGGGCAGCGCCCTGCTGGCCCTCGGGCCCTTCGGCGCGGTGTTCCTCGCCGCCGGACGGCTGCTGTCCGGCGTCACCGTCGGCATCGCCCTGGCCGTGGGCAGCAGCTGGGTCAAGGAACTGTCGCAGGCGCCGTTCGACGACCGCGCCGACGCCTCCTCCGGCGCCCGGCGGGCCGCGCTGGCCTTCTCGGCCGGGGCGGCGCTCGGCGCCCTGGTCGCCGGGCTGATCGCCCAGTGGGGGCCGGTGCCCGAGGTGCTGCCGTTCGGCATTCACATCGCGGTGACGCTGCCGTTCGCGTTCGTCATCCGCGCCCTGCCCGAGACCAACGCCGACCCGCTGGCCGGGACCGCGCTGTCCGGGCCGCTGTGGCGGCGGCTGAGCATCCCCGGCGCGCGGCACCGGCGGTTCGTCCGCGTCGTCGCGCTGGGCGCTCCGTGGATCTTCGGCGGCGCGGCGGTGGCCTACGGCTACCTGCCGACCGAGCTCAAGGGGGCCACCGGCTCCTGGGGGCTGGTGTTCGCGACCGCGACCACCGTCGTGGCCCTCGGAGCCTCCAGCCTGGTCCAGCCGCTCGCCAAGCGCCTGCACTCCCCCGGCTCCGCGCGGGGCCTGGCCGCCGGCGTGTTCCTGCTCGCGGCCGGGATCGCCTGCTGCGTCCTGGCGATCGCCGGCCAGTCGGTCCTGGGCGGGCTGGCCGCGAACGTGATCGTCGGCGCCGGCCTGGGCATCACCATGGTCTCGGGCCTGCTCGAGGTCCAGGCGATCGCCGCGCCGGGCGACCTGGCCGGCCTGACCGGCGCGTTCTACGCCCTGGCCTACGCCGGGTTCCTGGCGCCCGCGGTCATCTCCGCGCTCACCAGCGCCGTCCCCGCCATGGTCATCCTGTGGGTCATCACCGGCCTGGCCGTCGCCTGCTGGGCGCTCATCCTGTCCGCTTCCCGGCGGCACCTGCCCGGGGCCCGCCCGGCGCGGTAGCGTTTATCCCGGACGCATCGCTTCTGGAATGAGCGGGGAACCATGGCGGACGAGACGAGTCCCGCGGCCCGGGCGCTGCTGGCCCTGGAGGCCATTCAGGGCACTCCCGGCATCAGCGCGCGGCGGCTGGGCGAGCGGCTCGGGGTCACCGAGCGGGCCGCCCGGCGCTACGTCGCGATCCTGCGCGAGGCGGACCTGCCGATCGAGTCGGTCACCGGGCCGTACGGCGGCTACCGCGTCGGCCGCGGCCTGCGCCTGCCGCCGCTGACGTTCACCTCCGCCGAGGCGATGGGCCTGGTCATGGCGGTCCTGGAGGGACACCCGGGCGCCGCCGACCCGGCGGACCTGGTGGGCGGGGCCCTGGCCAAGATCGTGGCGGTACTGCCGGAGCGCGTCGCGGGCCCGGTCCGGGCCGTGCGAGAGCAGACCGCGAGGGGTGCCGTGCCCGCGCTGGTGCCGAGCGACCCTCCGCCGGTGAGCCCGGAGCTGACGACCCGGCTCATCGAGTACTGCACGACCGCGCGGCGGCTGCGCCTGACCTACCGGGCCGGCGGCACGGAGCGGGAGATGGACGTCGAGCCGTGGGCCGTGGTGCTGCGGCACAGCCTCTGGTACCTGCTGTGCTGGTCCTGTACCCGTGATGCCCGGCGCGTCCTTCGCGTGGACCGGATCGCGGCCGTCTTCGCCCGGGCGGAGACGTTCGACCCGCCGCCCGGCCTCGACGCCCGGCGCGTCCTCGAGGAGCACCTGTCGCAGGGCTGGGACTACGACATCCGCGTAATCGTCGACGCCCGGGTTGAGCACACGGCGCGGTGGCTGCCCCGGAGCCTGGCGCTTCTCGAACCCGACGGGGAGCACCGGACCCTGCTGCGCGCCAGCACCAGCGACCCGGACTGGTACGCCCGGCAGCTCGCCGCCCTCCCGGTCCCGTTCCGCGTCGTCGGCTCCCCCGAGCTCCGCAAGTCCGTCGCCGCTCTCGCCCGGGAACTGCTGGCCGCCGCCGGAGACGGGGGCGCTCACCCGTCGTGGTTACCGGCTAGTAGCTTCCAGCCGCTCCGGTATAAGGTGGCGCCGTGAGTGGAGCGCGCGATGACAAGGCACCCGAGGCGTATTACCTGCCCGGGCCGGACGGTACTTTCACGGCGACGATCGCCACCGAGAGCCCCTGGGACACCAGGGCCCAGCACGGCGGGCCGCCGTGCGCGCTGATCGGGCACGTCATCCGCGAGAACCATCCCGAGCCCGGGTTCCGGATCGCCCGGCTCACCGTCGAGTTCCTCGGCACGATCCCTCGCTCCGACGTCCAGGTGACGACGGAGGTCGTCCGGGACGGACGGCGGATCCGGCTCATCGAGGCGACGATGACCTCCGGCGGCAAGAAGGTCGCCCTCGCGCGGGCCTGGCAGATCGCGACCGGCCCGGACGGCCTCCTGGAGGGCGCCGAGTTCAAAGGCGCGAAGGAGGTCGAGGTCCCGGCACTGCCGGATCCGCAGCCGCAGGGCGGCTTCGGACGGCCCGGCTGGGGCTACGGCGAGTCGGTCGAGGGCCGCCGGATCCGCGGCGCCTACCGGGGCACCGGCTACGCGCAGGTCTGGATGCGGCCCCTGATCCCCCTGGTCGCCGGGGAGAAGATGCACCCGCTGGACCGGGTCCTGGTGGTGGCTGACTCGGCCAACGGCGTGAGCGCCCGGCTCGAGATGAGCGAGTGGCTGTACGTCCCTCCGGCCGTCACCGTCACGCTGCACCGGTACCCGGAGGACGAGTGGGTGCTGATCTCGGCCCGCTCCGACCTCGCCAGCGACGGCGTCGGCTCGACCACCGGCACCCTGAGCGATTCCTCCGGCAGTATCGGAAGCGTCACCCAGCCCCTGCTGATCGCCCCCGCGCCCCGCGCGTAACCGTCCGGCA
>Ga0131853_10011122_pt1 | contig 16454 bp, 10 predicted proteins | sample TergutLab28metaG_FD_92764 | JGI IMG/M metagenome (GOLD analysis project Ga0131853, IMG submission 92764) | Labiotermes labralis P1 segment gut microbial communities from Petit-Saut dam, French Guiana - Lab288 P1 (version 2) (version 2) | ecosystem: Host-associated > Arthropoda: Insects >...
AAAAAAAAATAATTTATTCTAAATTAATTATGGTGTGGGGGGGGGGTTGAGAGGGGAGGCGAACGCCGAAGACCGGAATGGGTTTTTTGGGGGAGAAAAAGGAACCGGATTTTTGGGGGGGGGGGGGGGGGGGGGGGGGGGTCAGTTCAGTCGACTACTGGCAGCCGAGGTGTGCGCATCAGCGGTGGTAATGGTAGTAATGCTGGATACAGCATGTTCTGAGGTAGAGCGCAAGACTACTGGCTACCCACTCCACTCGCATATTTCCCCTTCACTTCCCCTACCGTGTGTCACCGTGTGCCATCAGGTTTCAACTGAGCTCTAATAAATGCGGAAGAGGTGGATTTTTATACATCAGTATCTAAATACCTATAATTAAAATCAAAATATTAAAATTGCGTTTAAATACAACACACAATTATTTTAATTAGGCACTAACTTAATGTGTTCAGTCCAAACATTTGTGTTGTACACAAACCGCACTTATTCTGATATTTTGCTGACTGTGCATCTCAGTTTAATCGTAGCAACTAACCAACTTAATGCACAAAATCTTGTTTTATAATTACGTTTATTATATGCCTCTACATGTTTCGAGCACTATGTGCTCATCATCAGGAGCTCAGAATTGTATTATACAGTATCTGGTATCATCACACTGTAGGTGGCCGTCCCGTGCACAGTCCTCTCTCAACCTGTGCACCGGACGGCCACCTACAGAGTGTGATGATACCAGATGCTGTATAATACAATTTTGACCCCCTGATGATGAGCATATAGTGCTCGAAACATGTAGAGGTATATAATAAACTTATTATAAAACAAGATTTTGTGCATTAAGTTGGTTAATTACTAAAAAAAACCACACTTATTCAGCCTAACTTAACACAGATTTTTAATTCACATTAACACAACGGGATGGATACCATAAAGACTGTTATTACCAGGCAATATTATTCCATCAACCAGTACAAGAATCTAAAAGGGAAGATACCAAAATGCAATTCAAACACATATTTTAACAAACAGTGTGTTAATAGGGGACTGATTACTAATTATTATCGAAAGAATTTCCCAAATAAAAAACTGAATAAGTGGTTTCATCAGTGATAACCATAACGGGATCGCTGCAAAAAGAAAGCCTGTTATAGACAATTCTACAATTGAAACAAATATCGAAATCAAACTTCGGGCGCTCAGAGCACACACTATGAATGAAAATGCTGTACTAGTAATAAACACAAACACCGTGCGACAAGTTGTTAATAAAAACTGTACACGTCACACGTAACAGTTTACTCTAAAACTGTAAACATATACAAATTACGCAAGAACGTCATAAATCTTTCACGGATCCCAGATTGTTTTGGCGACGTCTGGTGACTTTACCTGCCACAGTGACGTAACGAAAGGCGCGCGTGCGCACAGTGAAATAAGGTTCAGACGGTTAAAGCATGACTAATACAAAACAGAACGAATACAGAACACTGCTCACTGCGCTGAAGCATTTGAATCTGGCCTCTACTCGCCATACAGAAAATTCATTACTGCAGTGCATTATTTTGAAACTTTGTAACAAAGTAAACATTAAAGACACTTACTTCTTTATCTTCAACCAATGTCGCCACCCGACCGGGCTGTAAAAAAATAAAAATCAAAGATAAATTAACAATGAATGTTGTCTGACACCATTTCCATTAATAGATTCTAGCGTAGGAACCTGGCTGTACTTAAATCCCTTACGCAAACAGCTGAAGATTCTCTAGGATCACGCTGAAAACACGTGGTACTGCGTGCAGGCGGACACGCTGTCACAGTGTGATTATGTGTCCTGCCGTGTGGGACAACTGGCTCACATCTACATGAGCACGCGATATTCCTACACAGCGAACATTATCAACTTCTTACTTACTTACTTCCTTATTTACTCCATGGAGCAGAGTCCTTCTTGAGAAGCTAACCGGTTCTCAGCCAGTCAAGAAATTCCCCTCATTTTACGGAACCCGAAGGTTCATTACCGAATTCACAAGTGCCCGCCACCTGTCCCTATCCTGAGCCAGCTCGATCCAGTCCATACCCCCCCACATCCCACTTCGTGAAGATCTATCTTAATATTATTCTCCCATCTAATCCTAGGTCTCCCCTGTGCTTCTTTCCTTCAGGTTTCCCCACCAAAACCTGAGGGACTGCCATTATGTCAAGTCTGGTACATTACCGACGTTTCGGGCGATTCCAATACTTCCACTTTAAAGGTATGAGATCTTCTTACCTTAAAGACTGGGCCGATATGTTTCCCTTTGAAAGAGAAGTTTCTACCAGTATACACGGCCTAACGCCCCCGAAGACCTGAATATATGGTAAGGAGCCGTCCTGTTAGACGAGCGTCTGAGGGTTGATGGGTGACTATTTGCTTGTCAGGCAGGGGTGTACTCAATGGGGTAATTCAGAGGAAAAGGTGTGATAAGCGTTACACTTAGAGGTTTTATCGTAACATGTTTGTGTACTGATTGTATATTGTATGTATTCTTGATGATGGTCAAAGTACAACTAAAAGGTAAAGCAATCCCTGTACAGGCCTGAGCAGGCCCTGAGGTTTCGAGGAGTTTAAGGCTCCCAGATATCAAGATAAACGGCACAAGACGGTGGTAAACTTGTAAGCCCTAATCACCGGCCGCCTTTAACTTCCAGGAAATACTCCTGGTACTAATTTCTGTTATAGGCTGAGGCTGCCAGAAGGAATATGTCAATAAAAAAATTCCAATAGCACCATCGGGGATCGAACCAACAACCACAACTTTCCGGCTTATAGTTCAGTGCCTCAACCAACTGCGCAACCGCGTGTAATGACCGAAACATGTTGATGAAGCATAGTAATATTTGACTGAACATATTCATAAATGCACATCTGTTGCCTTATCATTTAATTTTCCCTGTGTCTGTCTATAAGCAAATGCTGAGATGGTTCCACAAATTGCAAGTTGCCACTACATGCTTCTCATGTAGCCCTCCCGACTTAAATTTAGTAGTAACGAGTTTCGTATTTTGTATACATGTAAAATAACCACTGCCACCGGGTGACAACCCATTTGCAGTTAATAACAACAACAGCAATCAAAATAATAATAATAATAATAATAATTATTATTATTAAGTACAAAAACATTTACCTTTGTTCAGTCAGATTTAGTCAATATCTGTCACAACAGGAACACAAGTGCGGACTTATGATTAATTTCATATAAGTTTTACTGCCTGAATATTTGTACTACTGATGGCAAGGTATCGTCATTAATAATCTAGTAGTAAAAAAAAAATAGGCATTATTTATAACGCGACTCGCAATCATTCTCTCGGCTTGGGTTGGCCCCGGTGCACGCACACACACACGCACACACGCACACGAGCACACATTCACGCGCGCACACATTCTCACACGCACGCACGCACTCATTCACACACGCACGCACACACACACACGCACGCGCATGTACGCCCAGGCATGCACATGCGCGCGCGCGCGCGCACTCACACGCACACACACATACACACACGCGCACACACACACACCCTCACACACACACACACTCACATTCACACACACCCTCACACACACACACACACTCACGATACAACTATATGACAAAACGCAAAAAGAAATATTCGCAAGCGCCGCCATATTATTTCCTGTCGCAAATGTCTGTCGGGTTCTCCTTGTACTCTATTGGCAACGGACTGACTGTATGCCGTCTACATGCGGGTAAGGGTGCCAAGGTCGGTCGACAGCTTACTCATTTACAGAACCAAAGCCCACGGCGACGTTGGCCACAGATGGCACTCCAGAAGGATAGAGTTAGTACTGAGTTCAGTAATGAGCGCCTGTCGACAGCGTCTGCTGTTCTGCCTGAGCACAGTTTGCCAACACACTCCGTATGATTCTCGGAATAAACGCGAATTACAGCCATAAAAATAATTGACCGGTCGTAATTTGCGATTCGTGCCGTACAACAGTGGCACAGCTTGCCATTCTGTCGCCCGGGGCGAGTAATCAAAATGGCCGTCCTTAACAGAAGTTAAAAACTCAATAAAAAATTCTTAATTATTTACAGAATTTTCTCAATCATTTAAAATTTCTGTGCGCAAAATGTTACATTTTTTTTAATTTTAAAGTTTTTATTTCTTTGTCCATTTTGCCGTCCCTTGGCTCCCCCCCCGCACACAGTGTGTCTTTCGGCACCTAAAAACTTTTTTTTCTTTAATCATTACTTGCATGACACCCACAATTCTTAGTTTCTGAGTTACATCACAAAAACCTACGAATCACTTCACAACACTCAGAGTGCGTCCGAGCGTTATTTAACAAACTTATAGATAAAAACAAGCCCGAACTTAAACAACAACTACAGCTACAAAACATGACACCTACAGGTCACCACAGCGGAGAATATAATATAATACACTGCGGTCTTACGGGGAGTGACGACGTGCAGTTTGGCAGATACGTTCCAACATGTCGGCCCAAAGTACCGCCTCCATCGTAATGGTCCCTTCTTTCCTTCGAAGTATTGGTAAGTACACGGCGTCACATCCCTGAAGACCTCAGGTGTATAACATTGTCTCACGGCCTCAATCTGTAGGGTAAAACGGCCGAGGCGTGAAGCTCAACACATCTCCATTTACAGCCCACATTCCCATTACATGTTTGTTACCATGCAGTTATACACAGGAATAATTCTACCACTACTACTACTACTACTAGTGATAATAATAATAATAATAATAATAACATCCACAAAATTCAGGATAGCGCAGCCAGTAATGTGATACTACTGTCGCGCTTTCGATTCCAGACTAGGGCACTATTCTTTCATTTGCCACCATTGTGTGCTGACCAACCACACGGTTTCCTTACACACAGGTACAACCGGTGTGTCTTTCCCCAAGGATAAAGCGGTCTAGAGCAAAACTGATTCCACACTCGCATCTGACGCTGAAGTTAAGAATGCGTGGGCGCTCTTCCTCCAGTTTCCAATATGTCATAAACGACCTGACGCTGAAGAAAGGGATGCGACTAGGAGCAGCCCGTGACACGACGCTTCACGAGTGACTAGCGTTTTACACTGCGACACAGTCCCCCATGTTCCCCGAGATTTCACTGCATTGCTTATAAAAGCTCGTCTCCGTCGGGCCCTAGCGTGAGCATAGGAATCAAATTCACTTTCCTAAATTCTACCTCAGCACGTCTATGGTATATCGCATTGTTAACTCCCATTTATGTCTAGTTCATACAGACAGTTTCTTTCTCCATCCTATGCAGTTCTTGCTCCATTTACGCATTAAAATAATAATAATAATAATCAAACAGTACACACAGACAGAGAAGTTACAGCAAATAGGCCAAATATAATAATTATAAACAAAAAGGAGAAAACATGCACGCTAATAAATTTGGAAATACCCGCAGACAGAAATGTTGTGCAAAAGGAAGCGGAAAAGAAGTTAAAATACAAGAGTTTGTGTATACAGATACAACGAATGTGGAACCTGAAATGTACGATTGTACCAGTAATAATTGGAGCCACTGGAATTGTAACGAGAAACTTAAGGAAAAATTTGGAAGCTGTACCAGGAAAACATTCGATAGATTCACTACAAAAGACAGCTACACTTGGAACATCACACATAATACGGGAAGTACTGCAATGTGAAGCTTGAAGCGTGAGCGGTGGGGATCACCGCTGGTTCAAGAGAAGTACCAGGAAGAAAAGGCCTGTGACAAAAGATATCCATATCGTATAATAATAATAATAATAATAATAATATAGATTTCAAAAGCCCATATCCTTATGTGCCCGGGAAACAGGTGCAGACGCTAAACTGGAAACCTACGGAATTAAAAATATATATCTAAGCCTTTATGGTCATTTCACAGAACTCTGTTAAGTTCCACGTTTAACATATCGATCGATCTTCCAGAATTTCACAAACAAACGAATAAAGCAGAACGGACAGAGTAGCATTTCCCTTCTTAAAATTAGAGGACAAAAATATAGCAGGGCATTGAATACTAGCCATGAAATATACATCAAAACACATGGGGAAATACACGTCTTCAGAAGCGAATCTGCGTCAAAATTCCATATTTTAGTCTTTACAATGTGTGTGTGTGTGTGTGTGGACGGCCGATAAGTACACTAGCATCCTGACCGATCAGTGAACTCACAACGTAGACCTGAAGCAATGCTTGACAACGGTCCCTTTGTGTCATACGCTTCAATTATCACCGCTGGCAGTAGATCAGGTTATAGCACGTAAAATGTTGAGACGATGCTGTATGATGAACTGGAAGGGTTGTGGAAGGAAGCGGTCGGGGCCTGATTTGAAGTACTGCCCCAGCGTTTGGTTTCAGGCCATAATAATAAACATGAAAATGTGCCAGTATAGCAGTACTTCCGGCCGAGATTGGAAACTGGAGCCTCCGGTAGGGGAATTATAAGAGAGATCTGTGATCGGTTAGGCTGTACAGAATACTGAAAGAAAACACATCCGGCCACAGTCAACGCAAAGTGGCCTGACTTAGATACAGACGCACGTCACTGCGACGCCGCACTAAAAACGCCAGCCGGACGGCGTACAGACTGGTTCGTCAGAGAACAAGAAAGTTAGGAACTGCGAGAAAATGAATTACAGCACCGAGAACAGGGCAACCCAGCCAAAGGTATACAAAATATGTACAGAATTCTCGGAAGGGAAAAACAACCTAGCAACCGCAAGCCCAAATACAGCCCAGTAGGCCTGCACTATCGAATGGCAGCATTTGTTTAACCTGTGAATCGTTGTACTGTACCAGAAAAGTTTTGTTGAACAGGTAGGTAGTAGGTAGGTGGACAGACAGACAGTCAGAAAGAAAGACAGAAAGAAATACATAGACAGACAGACGGATAGATAGATATAGAGATAGATAGTGAGAGCGGATGTGGAATGTCAGAATGTTAGAAATTCACAAATCTCTGTAAGACACAAACAGACATTCCGTAGGACAAACAATTCAGAGGTGTGATGTAGAACCCAGTAGCAGATGGAGATTATTCTCTTTCTCCGTTGAGGTTACCAGACAAAGCGAAAGGCAGGTAGCCTGCCCCAGGCAATAAACGCGCAGAACCTTACGTACGTAATTTGAACTGACTCCATTCGCCAATTTATCTCGATGACGTGACCTTTATTTAACGAATACATCCCATGCAGCGGCAACCACGCGCGAACGCCCAGAAAACCTTCCTCACATTTGACACGTAATACTTAATACAGTGGCAAACTCCTCTGTCTCACATTCGTGAGACATGCTGTTAAATCGCCGCCAAGATAACCTACAATTTTCAGTAACTCTGCTAGCTACTTACCGCAGACATTCCATGTTTATAATATTTCCGATTGATCTTGAAACTGGGCGTACTTTACTGATTGTTTTGGAGAATTCTGCTGTTATACCAAAAGTTACTAACTCCCTGAAGATAATGCATTGAAGAATCTTAGAGTTTTCAGATTGACTACAAGGTGCATCTGTTGGTTATGCGTTGGAGACATTACAGATTCATTTTAAAAACTCTACCTAGTTCGCACCCAGGACATTTCACACATGACACTGAGCTAACCATCATATTATGATGCATCATTTGAAAAGCGTATCAGTTTCTCTCTCTCGAGAACAATTATGACGCCATTCGAATTACAGCGACTGCAGTTGTTCCCTGCGCGCAGTAAACAAAGACGTGAATCCTGGCAAGCACAACAAACTGCGCAAACTCGACTGCTGAAAATGTTTGTAAGACAAAGGCCCTTGGCAGCCGGTAAAAGGAAAGATCTTGCAACAGACGTCACAACACGATTACTTGCTTGCTTGCTTACTTACTCCATGGAGCAGAATCCTTCTTGAGAAGCTAACCGGTTCTCAGCTAGTCAATAAATTCCCTGCATTTTATGGAACCCGAAGGTTCATTACCGCATTCACAATTAGGGGTCTGATTTAGAATCAAATTAATGCATTAATCTGATCCATATCATGCCCCTAATTTATGTAATTACAGTAAATATGCTGACATAACACCGACTACGTCCATATCAACGGACATGATAGAACCATTCTTGTAATGTTTAGCCAAGCACTGTATATAGCTCCCTGATGATGGATCCCCTGTGATCCGAAACGTGTTGGAGCAATTTGAAATATTTTAAATATTTCATAATAATTCTAATTGTATCTACGAATGATTTGCATCTGTTGGATAATAAAGTGTTCTAATTTGCGAAGATTAATTCAGAAACCCAAGTTTACTTGCATTGCACTATGAAATGAGCACGTAATAAGGTACACGACATTTTTTGTACCACTGAAAATCTGAAGAAAAAAATTAGCCATAATTGTGTTTCAATATTCAGTACGTACCGAGCATTACACAATGCATCTCTGTTACAAAAATAAAACTGATTATGATGTATAGGAAAATAACTGTTTTTGTACGGTCCATAGAAATTAAAGAAATGCATACTGTGGGCAAAATGCATAAGATTGAATGTTCATCCTGGCGGTACAAAAAGTAACTTCTGGGACCAAAAATGTGCATTAGGGCCCGACATTGAATTGTATGATTATGCAAGCAAAAAAGAAGCAGAAGAGTTAATATGCGCGTAAAGTAATATTGAGGCGCGTTCGCGTAACGATTGTTGCCGTGGAAAAGCAATAAGTATTACATATTTTGAGTTTGTGTTTGTAACCTTAGGTATCCAACATGCACATGTACTATATTACAGAGGTGCTGATAAGTCCTTAGCCCGATCAGGAAGGAAACAAGTTAATGTTTCTGTCAGAATGGCGTGAATTTCTTTCGGCGCCTTGCCTTGCAGGAAAAAAAAAACTTGATGACAGCTCGTGTCTCGATGTTATTGAAAACGCGCGCGCCCCTGACATGCTTCCGAGATTGTTTCCTTCCTGGTCTGGCTAAGGACTTATCAGCACCCCGGTATTTAGTCATCTGTATACTGCCCCACTGTACAGTATTTCTCCACATTATCTCATAAACGGCACGATTTTCGGGGGAAAATGTTACTGAACACAAAATGTGCGTTTTGACTCTCTCTACAACTTTTGTCTGAAACATTTCTCATTCTAAGAGGAACTGAGCGAGATATGCTCAAAAATGTATATTGGTCACTACGTAAAGTGCCGGTTATTCTTGTCAGATTTTAATGAAACTTGAATTTTCTCGGCTGATTTTCGAAGATACTCAAATACGAAATTTCATCAAAATCCGTCCTGTGGGAGTCCAGTTGTTCAGTCATGAAGAAGCTAATAATCGTTTTCCTCAATTTTTGCCAACGCGCCTCTAAAAGGAACACGAGTAAAACTTGGACTTCTGTTCCTGTCCGTTCTCATGTTGCCACGTACTGTGACGTCACTGTGGCCATGCGTTCTTTCGGGTGCTGATAAGTCCTTAGCCAGACCAGGAAGGAAGCAATCTCGGAAGCATGTCAGGGGCGCGCGCGATTTCAACAACATCGAGACGCAAGCTGTCATCAAGTATTTTTTCCTGCAAGGCAAGGCGCCGAAGGAAATTCACGCCATTCTGACAGAAACATTAGTTTCTTCCCTTCCTGGTCGGGCTAAGGACTTAACAGCACCCCTGTACCTGCTCCACGGCCAAAACCCGCACGCCCTCTTTATGTAAGTCGTTAAGTGTATTATTTGTCTAACCCGGAAGAATTAGCAGCACTTACGTCATTTAAGTGAAGACGCTAGCTGCCAGTCAGTGGTAGAGGTGTCTTGACAAATTTTAACAGTACTACACAGTGCCGCTGACATGTGTAAGGGCTAGCGATAACCTTGGGGAGAGTGCCAATAAAAGTTAGCGACTTGTCCAAAAGGCGCTTCCGTTGTTGGAATTCGTCCTGTTGCCATGGTTGAGACTACAGAGATGGAACGGCACATTCCGACCTTGCAGTAAAAATAATGTTGATGACAAACCAAAGTGTGAGATAAAGCACTTCTAGACACGAAGAACTTTGGACTGGTTTCTCGATGCTGCTCATTAACGGACTGGATTATGTAGAGGTCATTGATGTAAGTGCCTGTCAGCTGTGACGTGACCCTGAGATGTGTCCTTGTATTCGTGTACTGAGCCAGATTTCTGTATAAATTTCATCGCATCTTAACCGTGGTCTGCTGGATTATATGTCATAACAACGTGGCCCGGTAGATGATTACGTACGTTTCGGAAGAACATATTGCTGCTGTCTTCAAAGTGAAACCAACTTCTACCCTGGAGATGGATGCAGCAAGTTTCCCCAGTGTGTTTTAAACCAAAACAGGCGCTAACCAACATACCGAAGGAAAGTAAAGGTATATTTGTCCACAGCTCCACCCATTCTCTATCTCGGCACTAGATACAGGCGAGTAATCAGCTTCACGCTCCGATTGCTTTACCCAGGGGAAATAACTCGGGTACATATTGAATTGGAGGCTGGGTAGGCCCCAGAGACGGTCTGAAAATTCTTGAGAATGAATAAATAAATCTCCTTCCTTTCCCGAGACTCGAACCCCGGATCGCCAAGACCGTAACCTAGTACTTCTACCCTGAAGACAGAGGCAAATGTCCCTCCAAAACTTTGGTACCCACAAACCAAACTGCACGTTTACTTAACTAAGATTTCAGATAAAAATGCTTCCATGTTCAAGGAATAAGTCAGTTAAAAACCCTGAAAATGACATCGGTATGTTTACTCGAAACACTGGTAAACATCTACCAGGCTACACGGTGTTAAAACTACGGCGTTCAGAACATGCATTTTCATATCCGGCAAGCACTCATCTCATTAACTTATTTCATTTTAACTGGTTCTAAAATCTAACGCACCTCACTTTGGCAAAAATGGTTGTACAGACGAGGATTATTTTTATTAGGAGGTCCCAGGTTCGAATGTATGCGCAGACGTTTTTCTTCACCCTGGCACCTCACCCATTTTCTCATTCCCCACAAACTCATATCAAAATAGCAGTCAATTTGTCCCATACAATACCACGACTACATATAAATCACTTACGGCAGCCACGTGTATCTTCAGCGTACCACAAAACAAAAGTCCTTAAAAAGCTGCACAATATTCTGAAACTCGCAGCTACTTGGTGACTGTGCTGCTCTCTATTATGAACGCCGCATCAGTGACGACATGCACCATATACTTCCCGGAAGCATCTTACCGTTGTGCTAACCCGCTGAATGGCAAGCTATAGAATGCTCGAACGTTTGTCTGTCCCACAGTCTGACGGCGAGTCCACGTAACGGTACAGGGAGACTCTGGTAACAGCACCGCGCTGCAGATTCAAACTGAAACCAAAACACTGCCACACTTCTTGTTCGTGCTAACGCATCTTTTGCTGCATCTTCTTTTAGAATGTGAATTTCTTGATCAGATTACATTCTGATCAAAATCAGTGCAACGTAACCTCTCTCCACGCGCGAACATTGACCTACATAATGGTGAGGTAAATATCAGTCATGAAACCATAACTATGGTAGTATGGATTTACGATGGTATTTAATAGCAAAAAATAACTACATATTTCGACCAATAGCGGTCATCTTCTTGTTATTACAATTTTGCTCAAAAAGTATCATATATATGTCTATATTGCGAGGTGATGCTGAGATCTCAGCATCGTTACGCGTTACAATCAGTTTATTTAGTGGGAAATCTAATGGTCAAGTTGTCGGGTGGTTAGTGCACCTACTTTGTATTCTGGATAACTCAGGTTCAAATCTGAGACCAAAGATCAGTTATCGTGACTCGTGTTTCCGTGATTCTCCTCAGCGCGTGCAAATTCCTCGATAATGCTTCTTATTATACGCCGGGAAAACTTCAGAAAATCAAGGCGTTCTTGACTAACAAGCACAATGTTGTTTGAAATATGAAGTTGAGTGGCTTGGTTTCGAAGGAATCTACTGCTTACTTCTTCAGGGTAACTATCCGTAGATAGCTACAGCAGGTCTTCCTGAAATGTTAAATAATGGCGCACCCACAAAACTTCACTGCACAATATCATAGCAAACCAACGTTTTAATGATTCGTCATTTAGTGAACACTAAACAAGTCTGAGATACTAACGTCGTGAAATAACTAACTCCAAGGACCACTGCCCTGTTCGACAAGTTATTCTCTCAACCAGTCAAGAAATTCCCCGCATTTATGGAACCTGTAGGTTCATTCCCGCCATCACAAGACCTTGCGACTCGTCCGTATCCCAAGCCACAGCAATCCCAACCGATTTCTTGAAGATCGGTCTAAACATCGCGTCGTTAAGTGAACCGTAATTAATAAGATAAAGGGCATATCTGCACAACAAACTAAGTAACCGGAAAACCAAATAACTCTGACATCGGAACGGAGAGAAACAGCACTGAAAATACAACTACCTCACGGCTTTTTAGACTGCAGCCTAGCTCACAGCCCTAAGAACAGGGACCTTGAAATGCAAATAATCGCATTTTACATTTTTTTGGGATGCAATAGCCCCCCCCCCCCAGTGGGCCAGGGCCTCCTCATTCACGAGGTTTCTAAATGAAACACAACGACACATCACAGTTGGTAGGGCTCCTCTGGACGAGTGATCAGCCCGTCGCATAGATCTCTACAGGATAACACACAACATTCACAAAAGACAAACAACCATGCCCCCGGTGGGATTCGAACCCACGATCTCAGCAGGCAAGCGGCCGCAGACCTACGCCTTAGACCGCACGGCCACTGGGATCAGCTCGTTTCACCTATATCCCCATACAACTGACGTACTCATTTCTTCTCTCTCACATTCCAGATACTTTCCACGATTAACCCTAACGTCCCTAATTCCAATGATTTAAAAATAACAGCTACCTGTACACAAAGCCACGGTCCCCCCCTCCTCCGCCCTCCCATATCCGACAGTTTTATTCCTCCTACGTAAGAAGTGTTTGAACGGCTCGTAACACTGGCTCTGTTCCAGAACTGTCCCTTATATGCAGTGCACTAAGCCACACCACACACCAACATATCGATCCATATCTTAATCTCCAACACCTTTCGGTCCTGAGGTCATCTTCAGGGTAACAATCAATTCTTAAACAATAAATGCACTAGGTACAGAACGCCGAGCAATAAAAATGCAATAGTAACGCAAATATACCTAAATAACATGCAAACAATATCACAATAAGGCAATTAATATATGCGAACTGTGTACATGAATAGCACAACAGGAACGTGTGAACTATTCTCAAATTGCAGACGTCTCGTGACCACAAAAAAAAACTCCTTTAGTTTTTACATGTATTATAAGCTGCCCTAAAAAAAGAGAATTCGTTTTAATATTATCCTGTCTTAAACTGTATCATTCGGACAAGTAAGTCTGTGGCATGAAAATTACTCTTTGCATTATGCATTTTTCTATACTTAGCAGCAGAAATTATGTATTTTGTTTTAATTAATTGTATTAATTAATTCACTGACCGATTATGAATACTAGAATGACTGTTACAGCCTACAAGAAAAACAGTTCGGTACTGCGATAAATAAATTTAGAACAACATATCTCCAAATTGTATAAACCAAAAAGAGATAAAATAAAAATAAATTTTGCGATCAGAATTACGCATAACAAGCGGAGAAAGGGGATGAGATACAAGAATAGTTTAACGAGTTCAATCACAAGAAGCGTGAATTCAGAACACAATTTTCATAAAACCTTTACACATTATTCCCAAATGCAGAATATTTAAACTTTTTAAATTAATATTGGCTTCTGATGTTTATTGTACCGTGCATCATTGTGGTAAGTGAAGAATAAAAAAACCAACTAGATGCCACTTGATATTTTATTGTATTTCTTATAGGCTTAACATGTTTCGAGCATTACTACGCCCATCATCAGAAGCTCGCGACTATGATTATGTTTACCACATTGGTTGTGTCGTTCTTGGTTTGATATGTGTTGGAGGTGAGGTGTGGTTAGGCTGGAGTAGTGTCCGGGCTGCAGGCTCAAGCACAACCAATGTGGTAAACATCATCATAGTCGCGAGCTCCTGGTGATGGGCGTAGTAATGTTAAGCCTATAAGAAGTACAATAAAATATCAAGTGGCATCTAGTTGGTTTTTTTATTCTTCACTTACCACAATGATGCACGGTACAATAAACATCAGAAGCCAATATTATTTTTTATTCTTCAGTAATATTGCCTTCCCGCTACTCAGACACTTATACTCTTACTTCATTTTTATTGAAGTATTAAAATTCTGTATATTGTTCATAATTTTCCAGTGAGACATCTCCGTTGTGTTTCAATAGTAATAATATATAAACATAAAATATAGTCTAACATAACTTCAATTAAGTAATTATTAAAAAGTATTTGCAATCAAATCTGTCAGCAACTTGTTTCGGCTCGTCTTTTTTAAAAAAGATCAGCCTGAAGATGGCTCAGTGACGAGCCGAAACGTGTTGCTGAGAGATTTGACTGAAAATACATTTTAATAATTACATAATTGAAGTTATGTTAGACTATATTTTATATCTATATATTATACTGCCTCTATATTGACGTACGTTGCTTAAAACTGGTCTTTACAAACGAAATCTGTGGATCGAAACCTTTCAATTATAATGCGAATAAAGAGGGAATAAAAATTGCTTCAGTGTACTTCGATTTTTGATAAGATGCGAGATAAATGTTCCTCCCTCAAAATCAAAACCCACGTTTCACAACCATACCGGGCAAATGGTAATACTAGTGTTTAAAAACCGCGATATTAAAAGACATGCAATGTCAGTGTTTTACACTATAAATGTCCGTGTCTAATTATGTACCAAGCCATTAACACATACAAGAGTGTGGAGGTTCAGCGCCACGCATTCTTAACCCTGGCACATCAGCTGCACGTTCCGAACTTTCAATCCCGCAGGTAAGACCCACCGCTTCCCATTCAATAGGAAGACAGTTGGGCCTCAGAGCCGGCATGGCCGCTGTGAAGGACACACAAAATTCCACCCTTGCCAAACTAGTCATTAAATTAGCTGAGCTATCCCAATTCCATACATCTATAAGACCGTAAAGTACAAACTGTTTGTATTTACCCTGTCTTCAGTGCCTCTATGCGTCGTATTTCCTTGCCAGAATTTCCTTGAGAACCCCTTAACGTGTCCAATAAGTGTTCTTTCATATTTGAAACCAGGATTCCAGCACAAAGATGCGTAACCGAACACCCATTTCTTAACTGGTGCAGGCGTCACCGTGGCTTGGTCTTCTTTCTGCATCTTCTCGTCCGTCGGTCGCTGAACTACACCACAATACTGCTCGGAGGAATGCATTCTGAGTAAGAGCACGGCGTTTAATCGAGTCCTGCGGTCCTGCAAATTGCTTCGGTGGTAATGGATAAACAAAAGGACCGCTGGAACTTTAAATACCCTACACAAAACTGTTATCAATCCATGGCACCCAAATATTGCCAGTTACAAACGTACACTTGACAACGTCCCGCCTCTTTGACGGAAACAGTTTTCAATAGAAGTGAGCACGAGAGGGCGGGAGAGGGACCGAGAGAGAGAAAGATTTCTCCTGCAACACACGATATGTGAACGTAGCCAACGGCGTCACAGCGCGGGACTTGGAAGGTTTGATGTTAGTGGTTGACGCTTGGCTCAGCTGGTAGCAGTCAAAGACAGATCAGCTGATGCAACACATCGGCTAATTTCGCGACATTTCCACGCGAAGAACTTGAGCTTGCGGAGAGGCACGAACTGCGAACGGTCGGGGCGGGGAGGGGCCAGGGTGGGCGGCCTGACGTATTTGTGACGTAACGGGCGATTTTTTTAAATTGATACTTCAATACGGAGACTTGTCAACAAACACGTTTACGTGCAGTGAAAGTTCATTACTCAAAACCATGTTCTGTGACTTTAAAGCTCCCAGCGTAGGAAATTCAGCTTCACGACCACAAATTGCCAGGTGGAAACATCTTAAACACGATGGCTGGTAACCTGCGGGGCACGGACTGATATCAACAGGTAACAAAAAACCTCGTTCGACGGTACAACAAACTGAAAAACAAGAATAAATATGTTTTCAGCCAAACACAAAAATATTTTATTATTTAACTTACTGGCGACATGTTTCAGTCATTTGATCATTGTCAGGCCATCTTTATATAAACCGTAAAATAAGTTACATGTAGTGCACATTAATTTCATGTCGTATGGGATCCCATAAAAATGAGCAAGTTTCATGTATGGGATACCATAAATCTTAAGTACGTTTCATATATGGGATCCCATAAAACTTAAGCAAGTTTCGTGTCGTATGGGATACCATAAAACTTAAGTACGTTTCACATATGGGATCCCATAAAACTTAAGCAAGTTTCGTGTCGTATGGGAT
>Ga0131853_10011123_pt1 | contig 16453 bp, 12 predicted proteins | sample TergutLab28metaG_FD_92764 | JGI IMG/M metagenome (GOLD analysis project Ga0131853, IMG submission 92764) | Labiotermes labralis P1 segment gut microbial communities from Petit-Saut dam, French Guiana - Lab288 P1 (version 2) (version 2) | ecosystem: Host-associated > Arthropoda: Insects >...
ATTTTTCGCAAGTTTGGGCAAGTGATGACACCGCGTACTAAAAGTACGCAAGGAAGAACTTGTACGAAATAGCGGAAATATCAGCCGCAAAGGTGTGTATTCGTTAGTGGGAACACGCCCTAGGCTCCCATTTTATTCGGGATCCGCTTTTGGGAGTAGATAGGTGCTGGTGTGCCTCCTGGTCTTCAAAACCTGTGCCGGTGGTCAAAAACTGCCTAGGTGGGTTCGATTCCCACATATTCCCGCCAAAATTTTGAGGCTGTAAGCCATATCAGCCCTTATATATAGAAGGATACTGCATCATGGACATCCAGACAATAAGCAAATTGGCGGCGTGCGGCGGCTGCACGTCAAAACTGCCGCCGGGAATGCTAAGGGAAAGCCTTTCTGCAATTCCCAAGTTTGACGACCCCAACATGCTGGTCGGGTTCGACAGTTCGGATGATGGAGCCGTTTACAAACTAAGCGATGATATCGCCATCATTCAAACACTGGACTTTTTCCCGCCCATCGTAGATGACCCCTACCTGTTTGGGCAAATTGCGGCGGCCAACGCCCTGTCCGACATTTATGCAATGGGCGGGGACGTAAAAGTCGCTTTAAATATTGTTGCATTCCCAGAAAATAGCGACGTAAGCATGTTGGCGGATATTTTGCGGGGCGGGGCCGAAAAAGTCAAGGAAGCCGGCGGTGTGCTTTGTGGCGGGCATTCCATTAATGATGTTACGGTAAAATATGGTTTGTCGGTGACAGGCGTGGTTCACCCTGCAAAAATAATGCACAATAACCGTTGCAGGATAGGCGATAAAATAATTTTGACAAAACCGCTTGGCATCGGTCTTATAACTTCTGCGTACAGGGTTGGCGAAGCAAGCCGCGAAAGTTACGATTTGGCTGTAAAATCGATGCCCACGTTAAACAAATATGCTTTTGACATTGCAAGGAACTACAACATATCAAGCATGACAGATGTGACGGGCTTTGGTTTTTTAGGGCATCTTAACGAAATGGTGGGCGATGGATATTCCATTCAAGTCAGTAGCCAAAACATACACTTCATCCCGGAAGCCGAACGCCTGGCTCGCGAGTTTTTGCTTACTTCTGCCGGGCAAAAAAACCGAAACTTTCTTGAGGGTAAGGTAAAATTTGAGGGTGTAGACGATTTTATGCAGGAAATACTTTTTGACCCTCAAACATCCGGCGGGCTTCTTATCGCTGTATCGGCGCAAGACTCCCGGCCTCTTTTATCTAAGCTGGAGAAACTTGACCTTGCACCTTGTATAGTAGGCGAAGTCGTGCCAAAACTTGCGGCAAATATTGTAGTATTGTAAATAAAGCGCGATTTTCATTTCTGACATATTTTATCATAATATTATCATAAAAAAGGCCATATTTTATCATTATTCGGATAAAATATGGATAAAATTTTGAATGCAAGAGTTCTAGCGACTCTGCCGCATTAAAGGCATAAATTGAAGCATGAATTTGCATCTTGAAACGCGCGTATGTGCGTTTCAAGGTTTGCACTTTGTACAAATAGCATACAATGATAGGGGTCAAAGGGATTTATCCCCTTGTGGGTGGCTTGGAGGGTGAAGCCCTCCAAAAATCCCCATCAATAAGTTAATGGATATAGCATAAGGCCCCATTAAAATGAAGTGAGGATGAAATTATGTATAAAGTCAACTGCATTGGAGACATATGCCCAGTTCCTGTGATAAAGACCAAAAAAGCTTTAGCGGACGGCAACTTAAATGAACTCGAAATTCTTGTCGATAATGAAATTGCGGTGCAAAATATATCCAAGCTCTTGAATTCTCTTGGATGTTCTTATTCGGCAGGAAAAGAGAATGAGCATTTTTTGATATCTGTTTCCGAAAGCAACCAAGGCGTAGACTGGGATGGCAGTAGTAGCAGCGACAATGGCACTCCACACCATTTCACACCTGAATTGACACCTGCGAATCCTAGTAAAACCGAGCCTTTAGAACTTGTTATCATTTCGTCCGAGTTTATGGGAACTGGCGACAACACCCTTGGCAAGCTGCTAATGAAAGGGTTTATTTTCGCGCTTACACAGCTGGAATCGTTGCCAACTTCGGTTATCTTCTATAATAGCGGGGTGTATCATACATTAAAAAATTCCGGATGTATAAGCGACCTGCAATCCCTACACAACCACGGCGTAAAAATTTTAGTCTGCGGCACATGTCTAAATCATTTTAGTGTACTCAGTGAGCTTGCCGTGGGCGAAGTAACAAATATGTACGAAATTGTAAGCCTAATGCAAAAAGCCACCGGCATTATCCGCCCGTAGCCCTATGATATACCTCGATTCTGCGGCGACATCCTTACATAAGCCTCCGCAAGTGACCGCTGCAATGGTAGAGGCCCTTGGTTCGTTTGGCAACCCCGGAAGGGGTGCGCACAAACATGCCCTGGATGCATCCAAATGTATTTACCAAGGCCGTAAAGCTATTGCATCACTTTTTGGTACGAACCCGAGACAAATTGTGTTTACATCATCCGCAACCGAAGCACTGAATATTGCAGTCAAGGGACTGCTAAAACCAAGCGACCATGTTATTACCACCGTACTAGAACACAATTCCGTTTTACGCCCATTATATAACTTGAAAGGTCTTGATATATCAACCGTTGGTATGCTTGACGGCGACTTGGATTACGCTGGTTTCGAGCGTTGTTTGGAATCTAACACAAAAGCAGTATTGGTCACGTCCGCATCCAACTTGACCGGGCTGGTAGTGGATTTGAACTTTATATCTTCGTTTTGCAAAAAGCACGGCCTTATTCTCATTGTAGATGCCACACAAACAGCGGGCTTACTTCCAATAAGTATGAGCGGCATCGATGTGCTATGTTTTACCGGACATAAATCTTTGCTTGGCCCCCAGGGAATAGGCGGGCTTTGTGCAAATCCGTCCATAAATATATTACCTACAAAATTTGGCGGTTCCGGCACAGACAGTTTTTCCAAAACCGGGCCAAAAGAAATGCCCGAAGCCTTGGAGACTGGGACACTAAACACCCCAGGTGTCGCGGGACTAACCGCGGGGATAGAGTATATCCGCAAAGAGGGTATGGAAAACATTTTGAGTCATTCATTAAAACTTGCCACGCAGTTTTATCAAAGCGCTTCGGATATCCCGAATGTGAAAATTTATTCTAATTTCGACCGGCCACATCTCCCAATCGTAGCGCTAAACATCGGCGATTTGGACTCAACCGCAGTAGAATTTTGCCTTTCAAACGAATACGGCATCTCTGTGCGGGGGGGAGCCCATTGCGCGCCGCTATATCACAAAGCACTGGGGACAGAAAAGCAGGGAGCGGTGCGGTTCAGTTTTTCGTCGTTTAATACGGAAGCGGATGTGTGCCAAGCCGTCAAGTCTATAAAATCAATTGCGGGAGAACAAGTATTGTGAAGCTAGAAAGACAAAAAAAACCACGATTGGTTATCGCGTTTAACTCAACAACCCAGGCCATGGCATTTGATGATGTCTGCAAATTGGGACGGATAATCCCACTCCCGGCACAGGTTAGGGCGGGGTGCGGGTTAGCTTATTGCGCAAACACCGAATTTGAAGATGAGATTGACAAGCAGCTGGAGGAACACAATATCGAATACTTCAAGAAGCAGATTGTGGAGTTATTTGTTTAGCACCCTCACATCCCCAACCTTTTTGCTAATCTTCTTCTTGTCAAAGTATTCCAACAATGCCACGGCATATTTCCTGGACGTTTCCAACTTGTCGCGGAACTGTGCCAGCGTTATTTCGCCGTTTTTTGTTACCTCTTCTGTAAATATGGCTTTCGCATTCTCGAAAAACGCGTTGTGCATAAATATTTTAGGCGTTAGCATAATCAAGCTCCCGCCAGCTACCATATCCTCTAAAACCTGCGTGAATATTTTCTTATCCTTAACATATGCTGCTTCTATTTCATCAACATCGGAGGGTGAAAACCCGCCGTCGTGAAAGATTTTTAGAATTGAGTCATGCATTTTTTGCTGGCTTTCGTTTACTTTTACGCTAAAATCTTTGTGCGCGACTTTGTCTTCCTGCTTGTATATACATCCAAAATCGCAGCAAAAACCAATAATATAATCGGCATAGGGCTGCTCGTCCGGGGCAAAAATTTGGGTGCGCAACTCGCTTATTGGCATCCCTTTATGAAGGGGATTTTTTTTGTGGTATGCCAGCAGCAAGTCCTGGATACGCTTGCCCTGTTTGGTGATGAAATCCCTATGAACCAGCTTTTGTCCCATTTGGCCTACAGCGAGTATCGTTTTATTCTCTATAAGCCCGGCTAATTGATTATCGAATTCGTCAAAGCTCCATTCATACGACATGTCCATAAATGGCCGTTCTAACACAAATATTGCAATTTTTTCCGCAACATTCCCTTTATCCTTTATCCCAAGCCTACGCAACGATTCTTCATTATTCCGCACTTTTTTAGGGCGTGGGTCTAAAATCACGCCGCCGCCAATGGTTTCCAGCGGCGAATAAAATCGGATAACAAAGGGGTCCCCACACTTTGCGGCCAGCGGCTCTGCAAGGTGAAGCTGAGCATAACCTGACTCGCCAGGTTTTAACACGCTTCGCCCACTCTTACCTGAAATCAAAGAAATACGGCATAATAAATCCCTTGTGCCATGGTACAAATGCACCCTGGTATTGTTCAAAATTTCGCGGTTTATACTGCTCAAAATATCCAAACGGACATCCAGCACATACGTATTTTCCATAGAATTGCAGGGTGCAAGCACGTCACCACGCGCAATGTCTTCGTTTTTGATACCGGCAAGGTTTACAGCCACCCGTTGTCCCGGTTTTGCAAAAGCCGCCTGTTCGCCAAAAACCTGAATGAAACGTGCTTTGGTCGTCTTCATCTGCGGGAAAATTGTAATATCGTCACCTTCGTTTAATTGCCCCTCGACTAACGTGCCCGTTACAACAGTGCCGAAACCTTCCATGGTAAAAACTCTGTCTATAGGTAGACGAAAAAATGCACCCTCATATTTTTTAGGCGAACTGGCAAGCAGTTCAAAAATATGTTGGCGTAATTCGTCAACCCCTGCCCCGGTTGCAGCGGATACAGGGATGATTTGAGCATTTTCTAAAAAACTGCCTGCAAATTCTTCTTCAATTTCCATGGCTACCATCTCCAGCCACTCGTCTTCCACTAAATCTGCTTTGCTTAGGGCTATTACGCCGCGGTTTATTTTTAGCATGGACAAAATATCCAAATGCTCGCGGGTCTGCGGCATTATGCCCTCGTCTGCGGCAATTACCAGAAGCGCAACATCTATACTGCCTGCCCCGGCAAGCATGTTTTTAATAAACTTCTCGTGCCCGGGCACGTCAACAATGCCAACCTTTTCGCCGGTTGGCATTGTCAAGTTTGCAAAGCCCAATTCTATTGTAATGCCGCGTTTTTTTTCTTCCTTCAAGCGGTCTGTGTCTATGCCCGTTAAAGCTTTAATCAGCGATGTTTTACCGTGGTCTACATGCCCGGCTGTACCAATTATTGCGTTGTTCATTGCATTTCCTCCTGCACAGTAGACATCTTACGAAAAGCTTGCATGCTGTTCATGTAGTTTGGTCAAACATTCCGCGATTTTTGGGAAACTACGCTCTTCAATTGTACGAACATCCAGCAGCAAAACATCCTTGTGTATCCTAGCTATTATAGGAGTCGGCCAATTGCGCAAATATTTTTCCAGCGCACTTACTGTGAAAGCAGAATTTTGGGGGATTGCTACTGCCCATGATTCGAATTCTTGCAGCGGTAAAGAGCCACCACCGGCCTGGCCGCCTGTTTTTTGTAACTCCGCGCTTAGCCCTTCATCAAGTAGTTGCAACAGACGTGCTGCCTTTTCTTTCAACATTTCCGGCGGGGTAAGCAGCATGGAAAGCGTGGGGATTTGTACTTTCGCTTGTTCTAAGTCCAAGTAAATAGCAAGGCTTGCTTCCAAGGCGGCAAGAGAGAGCTTATCTGCCCTAAGTGCGCGATACAATGGGTGTTTGCGAAGTATTGCGATGTATTCTTTTTTACCAAAAATAATCCCGCATTGCGGGCCGCCAAGGAGTTTGTCTCCGCTAAAGCATAGGATATCCACACCGGCGGCCACAGCCTGCTGCACTGTTGGCTCGCCCGCAAAACTTACAAAAGAGCCGGAACCTAAGTCGTAAATAGACAAAGCATCCATTTCCTTGGCCAGGTTTACGATTTCTTTCATGCCAACTTCGGCTGTAAAGCCCATGATCTTGTAATTGGATGTGTGGACCTTGAGGATGGCGGGCCTGCTATGCGCCTGCTGTATAGCCTGTTTATAATCCGACAAATGTGTCTTATTTGTTGCGCCAACCTCATGCAAAATTGCACCACCCTGGGATATCACTTCCGGCACACGAAACGAACCGCCAATTTCCACAAGTTCCCCACGTGACACAATCACTTCTGCGCCGGCGCAAAGTGCGCTAAGCACAAGTAAAACCGCAGCGGCGTTATTGTTAACAACACATGCCGCCTCAGCATTTGTAATGTTGGCTAGCAGTTTTTCGATACCATCTGTACGGTTTCCGCGTTTGCCTGTTTCCGGGTCATATTCCACTGTCGAATAACTCATAGCCACTTGTCTGACATGCTCCGCAACAGATTCGGCAAGCGGTGCGCGGCCTAGGTTTGTATGAAGCACAATGCCGGTTGCGTTTATAACCGGACGAAGCGTTGGGGTGAGTTTTAACTTTGCCAAAGCAATAGCCTTTTGTGCTATTGTTTGCTCCGAAAAAAGGGGAGCACTATGTTCCCCTTGTATAATTTCGTTACGACAATCGTCTAAAACCTCTCTGATGGAATCGATTAAAACTGTACGGGGCAGTTTTTCGGTGATGGTATCCAGGACATCATCTACCCGTGGTAGGACTCGGAGTAATTCGTTCATTCCATTTCACCTAATGCTTTTAAATTGTCGATGCGTTCGATATTTTCACCGGATGCCCATTCTTGTAAAACTACACAAGGAAATTCTTTGCACTTACCACAGTGTGGTAGACTCTTACCCGCAACACAATCGTGGAGTTCGCACCGCCCGCCCCAGACACATTCACCTTTTGGTGCAGATATACGGCAGCCTTCACATTTGTTTTCTTTCTTGAAACGACATGCATCGCAATCTATTCCACAAACGGATAAGTTCATTGCATCTTCTCCTCGCTACTCTGCGCCAACAAACCCCTCTTTTGCAAGAATCTCTGTCGCTTGCGCGAGTTTCGCCTCCGCAACCAACACAATTGGCCCAGTACAACCCATGCCGCTTTCTGCGTAGATACCGGCCTTCATAAGAAGCATCACTGCGTTATCCAAGTCCATTATCTCTATACCAGAAATTTCTGATGTTACAATTTCCTTCGTCGGCGCAGTAAATGTGTCTACAGCAACGGCAGCGATGGCTTTTTGTGAAAATTTTTCTAGAATTTCCTCCAGACCTGCACGCTTTGCCGCGGCAAATTCAGCAAGCATCACCTTGCGCCACTCGCCCTTTACAAGTTCTGCCGCATATTCCGCCGCCGCAGTTACTACCGGTGCACCAGATGCACGCGACACAATCATCACAAGATTGTTCGCGCCCTCGCCAATGCCGGGGCCATAGCCAAACCCTACCGACTCGAAAGAACCGCCGGTTGTAAACGACGAAAGCATCTTTGTAATTATATTTCCAGTAAGCGGGTCGCAAACCATAATGTCACAAGGGGCGGTAAGCACGTCATTGCCACGCATTATAGCACTGCCATCTGAACGTCCGGATGTTGCAAAATTAATTTTATACCCCTTGGAAAAAAGCTCCTGCAAAGCCCGCTCTGCCTGGCGCGCACCGTCGATGTTAAGAATGCCCACTGTCGGCTCGGCAATCCCACAAGCTTTTGCCACGATTATCCCGTAAATTGCGTTTCTAACCATACCGGCAACCTTATCCGTAGCGGCGGTACCGGTGGTGGTGGCTATATACATTGCCTTGCCCGCACTAGGAGTAATGCTTCGGCCAACGGTGGATACGCCAATTGGGAATGGATAATGCATTGCAACGGCTGCATCAAGTTCGCCGTTTTCTAATGCTTGCTCCATGGCTTTTATCGCAGTGGCTTCGCAATTTGCGGCGATACAGTTTACCGCGCTATTTTGAAGCGTACCTATATAGCTGATTTTCATGTTCTTTTTAGAAGCCGCAATTGCACCAGCTATCATATTTTCTTCGCCATGTTCACTTCCTATGCCAAAGATACCGATTTTGGGAAGGTCATTTGCCACCCCAGCAGGCATTGTAACCGTTGATTTACCTACATTTTTACGCATAACAAACGAGCAACCGTCAAATAGGTTAGTCATACGCCCAAGAAATAAACTGCCTTTGCCAATTATCATACAATTTTTAATCGTACCGCTAAGAATATCTTCACATGCAAAGCCTATATATGGCACGCCTGATGGGATATGCCCCTGCGTTGGTGCCCAGCCAATCATTCCATGCTTGGCAACAAAATCGCCTAGGGCGGCACGTTCTAACTGACCTTTTGTAACGGCCAATGCGCCAATCATTTTATAATTTGCCGCAGGTACATCCCCTGCACCAGCAGGTTTTGTGACATCCGGGTTATGCATTTCTACAGAAAATTTATCAATATCGGTAACTTTAAGCCCCATTTTATCCAATGGGTCGGTAACAAGCGCAGTAATAACTGCTTGCGGCGAAGACCCTGACCCCACCGAATGCCAGCCCGTATATTCGGACAAAATTTCCGGGTTTATACCGTCATTCTCACTGATAAGAACCGCAAATGCACCCACGACATCCTCAAGAATCGGCAATTCTTTCTTCACATGGTCTTTGCCGTTCATGCCCAACTTTGCGGTGCTTCCGCCTGCCGCCACAACAACATTTTTATATGTGCCGGACTTTACAAGTGCCGCGGCATGAATTAGAGCATGTACAGGAGCTGCGCAAAATGCCCGCAAGTCGGAACCGGTTGCACGTACAAACCCCGCAATTTCCGCAGAAGCCTTTGCCATATTACCGCCGCCGCGCTGGTTCATGTCACCCACGGCTTCTTCAGAACAGTCGATTACAAGGTCTATATCTGCCTTGTCGATATTAGATTTTTTTACAATGCTTGATAGATGTAAAAGCGAAAGCACACAAGATGCCTTGGATACCAAGTTTTCCAGAATAACATGAGCAGATAAATTTTCGTCAATGTCATGAGCTTTTTTCACACAACCGACTAGCTTGCCATCTAAATATAAACCCTCTGCATCATTTTGAATGAATGCTTCGATTGCATCTATGGCAACCCCGTTTTTAACCTTCGACAAAATGCTCTCATCCATTAGTGGATGCGTTTCAAACTTTGGTTTGGTTTGCAAAACAAAGTTTTGTTCCAGTTGCAGCAAGTCGAACGCGTCACATACCTGCATAAGAATATAAAATTCTTCCTGCGGCATAATTTCGCCAAATTTACTATAGCGGTTTGCGCCAGACACTTTTTTGTCGTACCAGGGCATTGGCATTTCGCCAAGTTGTGTAGGAGTAATACCGCCAATATAAACTTGATTTGGCGCATATGACATGGCATCGTCAAACTTGCGCAGATGGGATGGTGCCTTTAATAGGTATTCCGAGTTTGGGTTTACCAATTTTTCGGTAGTTTGAGTAGTACCATTATGGAGTACCATATCTGGCGTGTGAATTAAACAATAGGATGATGCTTTTACCACTGCGTTCATTTATGCAACCACTCCTTTATGCTATTGCAGTTTTATTAACTATACGGAAAATTAACATACATGCATTGTGGTGAATGCACGTAGCTTTTGCGAAGCAAATGCAGTGCATGAACCGCCTACAATGCATAGGAAATTTTCCGCACCGAAAGCAAAACTGCTATAACATTCTATCCTATGTTTGCTGGGTTTTCAAGGAAAATTGGAAATAAAGCACACTTGCGTGCGCGTTTCGTACAGAGCACTCTCTCTGAACATAAAAACAACACCCCCACACTATTACAGTGCAGGGGTGTTGTTTTTACTTATTTGCTAAATAATCAATTAGCGAGGTGTTAGTGTTACAACGTCGTTTTCTACTGTTACATCAAAGCCAAAAGCATCTGCGAAGAAGCGTAGTGGCAAGTAGATACGATCGTTTACAAACACTGGACGTACAGAACCTGCTGGGCCAGATTGACCGCCAACTGCTGTTGCAATGTCAACATTTTGTTGTGGTTGACCTGCGCGAGAGATAGCTGCTTGAGGCTCGCCTGTCCATACTGCAATTGTTACATATTCGCCGTTGTTGTCTTGAGCTGTAAGTTGAGCTTGAGCAAGACCTGGGTTCCAAGAAACACCAGCAACGTTACCGCCAACAACGGTTTCACCATTTAGAAGGTGACCGAAAGAACGTAGAGAAACCATAGCTACACGGTTTGGTCCAACGATTTCCCACATGAATGGAGTTGTTACGCCGCCTAGTGCAGGCATACCTGCCCATAGGTGATGTGTTGTGCGTACAGGTGGTTGGTTGGTTGTTGGAGGTTGAGGAACGTTTTCTTGTGGAGCACGAACGTTGCTTATTGCAGATGCAAAGTATGGGTGGTCTGTAAAGACACCAATACCTGGAGTTGCTGCATCCCAGTTTGCTGACACTGCAGTACCAGCGGCTACTGCAAAGTATTCTACACCAGGTACAACTGTACCGGTTACGCGTACATTAGTGATGGTTACTGTTACAGGACCACCATTGTTCTCACGTTCGCTAGGAATACGTGTGATTGGGAAAGACATAATGTTACCTGCGGTAACACCACCTTGATTTACGCTGAAAGTAGGACCGCCGAACAACAGGCCGTTACCATCTACAGTAACTGCACGGTCTGCATACATGTGCAAACCAAGGTTTCTGTTCGCTTCGATACCTGCGATAAATACATTGAGGCGAGAGCCTGGCAATAGCAAATGTGGTTCGTAAATTGTTATCTCAATGTCAGAGATGCGCTCGTTGGCAACTGTGTCACCTACAAGGTCTGTTCTAAGCTGAGTTGTACCATCAACCATTCTGACACTTACAGGGTCAAATGGAGTTGCAACAGCTATAACTCTGTCTGCCTCTGCAATATTGTGTGCACCAGCACCACCAATTGTCACGTAAATATCTTCGCCAGGATTTCTAGCTTCAAAACCTGCTTCGATACTTAGCCAGAAGGTTACTTGCACAGAGCGGCGATATTCTACTGCTTGAAGACCCGTAAGTGCAGGAACACGAACTTCTACTCTGTCTTCGTTGATACGAATATTATCATGGAATATTGTTTGGTTTACGCGAGAGCTAATGTTACCTGTAGGTCCATCAGTTTGAATGAATCCACCAAGACGACGGTTGTACAATGCGGTACCTGTTGCACCACCAGCACCAGGAAGACCCGGCATGTTATAGAAGGCTGTACCACCAACATTGCGACCCATACGCATAGCAGCACCTACAAGAGCTACACCTTGTTGCTCGAATCTAAATTCGAGAATACCACCTGCAGCAGAACCCCATGCACCAGGTGCAAGTTCTGTAATTTGAATGGTTGCTGTTTTTACGCCATATGGCTGTACATTATTTGGAGCTGGGCTGTTTATAAAGTTAAAAGGTGTAAGCTCTGAATTAGCACCAAGATAACCGGTTCTTACTTCAGGAAGAGTACCAAGTCTTGTAACTCTAAACCCGCTTGCTACGCGATTAGCAACATGAACAAATGCTGCACGTTGACGATTCTCATAGTTTTCTGGGCGACGTTGACCTGTAACACCAGGATCGTAATTCCAATGATTAGCTACCGGAGTATTAATTACTGAAATGTGAAGATCTACGCGGCCTAGACTCGCATGTCTAAGATCTTCAGGTACCATACGGATATTTCTAAGTTCAAACTGGCGAGCACCTGTAAGACCAACGACTGGAGCAGTAGGAGTAGAAACATACACATAAATAACATTTACATTGGTGTTGTTTACATTCTCTTCTCTTTGAGTGCTAACTGTGTTAAGAATGTTGCGATGAGTGGTCTGACCAGCCTCTAGAGGATAACCAGATACGTCACCCCATTGTAAGCCAATAGGTCTTACTGTAATGTTGTTGGTCTCAACAAAACGGTAACCGAATGGAGCTTCAAGCCTTACTCTTGTAGATGCTGCTGCGAAATTGTTGCGTTGACCTTCATTTACAGGAATCGGAGGCAATACTAAAACGTCTTCGGCTTGTTCACGAGCTGTTACAGACGGGAAGTTAATGTTTGCAACTCTTTCCTCTGGAATCAATCTGGTTGTTGCAGAGGTTGCCACGTTACCATGAGTTTCAAGTCTCGCAGCAAGGGTGATGTTCTCGTGGTTCATAAGCATAGGAACTATAATCTGAACTGTACCAGTTGCACCAGAAGGGAATGGGGCGGTTGCACCAACAAGAACAGTTCTTGTTCCATCAGCATAGGCAGGATTTGTTCCAGGCACTGCTCTATTAATCTCCGCCAGTGGATTGGCAGCTAGGAACATGGCCAGTGGCGTAGTAGAAGCAGCAGTAGTCTGCCACCTGATACCGGTAGGACCAGTAGTAGTGGTAGTTCCAAAGATATTATTAATACGCGCATTAGCAATACCCGTATTTGTTCCAGCCACTGTAAGCTGTATGGAAACACCTGAAGTGGCTGACATTAATGCCAGCTGAGCAGCAGAGAATTCGACCACCGCATACTGCTGTGAGGTTGATTGTGTGTGGTTGTTAGAAATGGTGATAGCATTAACCTGACCAAACACATTCATTGGTACAAGTGACAAAACCATCACAAGTGCCAACAATAAAGCTACTTTCTTTTTCATACTTTTTTCTCCTAGTTTTTGAAGTCTGCGTAAGTTAACTACCAAACGCTTTTCCGTTTACTCTCATGAAACCAAGCAAACGACGGTATATGCCTCCACTCTGCCTACTTGTAACAGCCGCACAAGCCAGAGTTGACAAGCATTTTCCCGTAAAAACTAGTACCTCCTTTCGAGTTTTTGGCGGTTTTCCCCGCCTTATAAATAGAGTATATCACCAAGAATTTTTACAGTCAATGCATTTACGACAGTGTAAGCAAAGTGTAACACATGTGTACAAAAAACCTTGGCAACCGCAGGAGAGTTTACCACGCTTGTTTATGACATTTCAAGCTTTTATTATAACTGTAACATATCTGTAACAAACTCCCGCGCATGTTTCCGGGGTGTTGCAAAGTAAGATTGCGCTCAAATCCGCAATGATAATGGCTTGCAACATTCGACTTCTTGCAAAACTGTAATTTCTACTCGCGATTCGCGGCAAAGCATTCGTGTACACTTACGTTTTCTTTCAGAAAACGATGGTGTCACTCACAGCCACTCCTGTCGCTTCTTAGAAATTTTAAATCATTCAAGAAGTCTACTTCCCTGCAAAAATAGTATTTGAAATGGTATGATTTTTATGCCGAAGCATTTATCTTGTAATATTATTGTAACAAATCGCTTTTATTATGCAACAACAATTATTGCAAAGTTGCAAACTTTAACGCTATGTAATATTATATTCTGTAATACTATTATTTGGAGGAATCATGAAAATATCCGCACAGATTCAACAATTGCTAAAATACGCAGCAGACAATAATCTAATCAAAGGCCTGGATGTACAGCTCGCACACAACTTTTTGCTAGATCTGCTGCACGTACAGCCATTTGAAGGCGATATTACAAGTATCGCAAATGAACCCGACTTAACCGCAATATTAAATCCTATTTTAGACTATGCTTATGAAAAAGGGCTAATCGAGGAAAACACAATAACACATCGCGATCTTTTTGAAGGGAAAATAATAGGCGTGCTAACACCACACCAATCACAGGTCGAATCTACATTTCTATCAACTGAAAAAAACCAGGGTATAACTGCTGCTACAAATTATTTCTATAAACTTTCTGCAGATACAAATTATATTAAAACTAAACGCATACAAAAAAATATGCATTGGCTACATCAAACGGAATACGGCACATTAGAAATTACAATAAACCTATCCAAGCCGGAAAAGGATCCGAAAGAGATTGCCTTGGCACGCGAAGCATCAAGCACCACTTATCCCAAGTGCTTACTATGTATAGAGAATGTAGGGTTTGCGGGAAATGTAAACCTGCCTGCCCGTCAAAACCATCGCATTATCCCGCTTTCGCTGGGCGGGGAAGAATGGTTTTTGCAATATTCTCCTTACCTATACTATAACGAGCATTGCATTCCACTGTGCGGCAAACACCGGCCAATTTGTATAAATGAATCAACCTTTGATAAGTTGCTAGACTTTTTGGATCGTTTCCCTCATTATTTTGTGGGAAGCAATGCAGATATTCCTATTGTGGGCGGCAGCATGCTTGCTCACGACCATTTTCAAGGTGGCAGGCATACTTTCCCGATAGAAAAAGCCGGGGCGGTCAAGGCATTCACCATTGATGGGGTTAAGGCAGAAATTGTTAAATGGCCAATGTCGGTTATCAGGCTAAAATCGAATGACAGAAAAAAATTAACCGCAACAGCCGCTGCTATACTAAAAAAGTGGAAAACTTACGAAGATGCATCTGTAAACATAATTCCGTTCACAGATGAAATCCCGCACAACGCAATCACTCCCATTTCCAGGATTAATGCCGAAAAAGAATACGAATTTGACTTGGTGCTTCGCAACAACCGCACCAGCGAAGAATTTCCGGACGGCATTTTCCACCCGCATCCACATGTGCATCATATCAAAAAGGAAAACATCGGGCTTATAGAAGTGATGGGGCTTGCAATACTGCCTGGCAGGTTAGCAGAAAAAGTCGGAAATGCCGAAAACCGCCAAGAAACAGAAAAACATATTGGCGACATTTTCTTAGAAGTCCTGACCCATGCAGGCGTGTTCAAAACAGACAGTGCCGGTCTTGCCGCATTCGAGAGATTTTTAGTTGCTTGCGGGGCGAAAATCCTTGCAAGCAACTAATATTTTTGTTATATTCCCTATAAAACTATTGGGCAAGTCCCTTGTCCTTCCGGAACTGGCGCCGAAGGCATCAGAGAGGAAGTGTAGGTGGGATTCATTCCCACCGGAACGGCGGGGTTTGGGGCAGCGCCCCATTATAATAGGAGGTGAATCCAAATGGCTTATAAAATTACAGACTCATGTATCGCATGTGGTGCATGTGAAGGCGAATGCCCAACCAGTTGCATTTCTGCGGGCGATATTTACGTAATTGATGCAGATAACTGCATAGATTGCGGCGCATGTGCAGGCGCATGTCCTGTGGATGCATGCGTTACAGAATAGACTTCTTACTAATACTATGTACTTAATGGGGCTGTTTAAAGACAGCCCTTTTATTTTTTTAAAAATCCTTACCGGCTTTAAACCCTTCCCCCAAAACCTCACGTACATCTGTCACAATAACAAACGCTTTTTCGTCAACAGAGTACACAAGTTGCTTGAGGGTAACAATTTCTTTGACTGGCACAACACATAACAGCATTGTTTGTTCCTGCTTGGTGTACCTGCCGCGGCTGGAAATTTCTGTAACGCCGCGATCCATGTCTTGCAATATTTTATCGGCAATAATATCTGATTGCTGCGTGATTATAAATGTTGCCTTTGAAAACGTTAACCCTTCAATTACAGCATCTGTAACCTTTGTAGTAACAAAAACCGCAATAACCGCATACATCGCATATATTGGCCCAAACACCAAAAGCCCGGCCAACACAATTGCAGAGTCTACAAAAAATAAAATTTTAGCCATAGAAACATGAGGCAGTGCCCAGCGCTGCAAAATGGCCGTAATAAGCGTAGAGCCGCCCGTTGTAGCCCTTGCACGCAGTATAAAACTTATGCCAACGCCGCCAACAACCCCGCCAAATATAGCCGATGTAAGTAAATCAGAAGGCACCTCTGGCACGAACATGAGGGCATACAACGCCGCCGTTAGCGCAAGATAGCCGTAAAGAGAACGGAAAAAGTAATCTCGCGGCACCACCTTATAACCGATTGCAAACAATGGAACATTAAGCACCAGATTACTCAACCAAATAGGGATAGGAATGTTAAACCCTGCCTCGGATGTATAATGGAAAATAATTATCGCAAGGCCGGATATGCCGCCTGTAACCAAATTATGGGGCCGCCAAAATGCAATGATAGCAAACCCAAGTAACAGGACACCAATTGTGATGTATATATAGTCGATTGCAACCTTTTTGCTTATCTTCATAATTCATTCCTTTCAGTCGGGCAAAGCCCCTCTCGTTTTGCAGTGCACTGCAAAACTGGCCGGGTGGCCCGATGCTATCGCATCGCCGGCTTCGCCGGTG
>Ga0131853_10011125_pt1 | contig 16451 bp, 11 predicted proteins | sample TergutLab28metaG_FD_92764 | JGI IMG/M metagenome (GOLD analysis project Ga0131853, IMG submission 92764) | Labiotermes labralis P1 segment gut microbial communities from Petit-Saut dam, French Guiana - Lab288 P1 (version 2) (version 2) | ecosystem: Host-associated > Arthropoda: Insects >...
AAAAAAAAAAGATCTGGGAGAAGGGCCTTTTTATATAATAGTTTTTTTTTTTTCCCCTTTTGGGGGGGGGGGTGGTGGGGTGGGGGTTTGTGGGGGGGGGGGGGGGGGGGGAAGGCTGCTTCAAGATATATTTCAATAATATGTGACTACTGCAAAAATTGTAAGTGTGTTAGTAAGAAAAATTATCCTCCCCGAAGTGAACATTATACTACTGGCACATACTACCGATACCTTTAATATTATAACCAGCGCTTATTAGCTCGCTACCCACACCCAGTGCTACTGAGAAAAACATTAGTAAAATTTAGCAGTTCTAATCAGTGTACCAAAGTGCCAACATCGGTAGGACGAACAACCTCTGAACAACACTACACAAGCTTTCTTGACAAATATGGCAAATAATAGATCTTGTTTTTACAAATTCATAGAATTTTAAAAACATCATGGTGTAGCATGTCATCATCTTCCCCTGCAAATTAAAAGGATCTTGAATTTTATGGGACATTGTTCTCCTGTTGGGCTGTTAAATGTTGACAGTGTACTGTTCATTTGAACTTTTAGCTCTTAAAATGTATGAAATACACGTTTTAATATGAAATGGTGCAGAAATAGGCATTTCATTGAGAAGTGCCCTGGCTCAGAAATCTCTGGAATTTTGAAGACCACATATCAGAGGTTACGCAGCACTATGTCATATACAAATCTGTTAATGCAACTAAATACAGCTCACCACAGAGTTAGTCTGATCCAGTATGTCGGTCCTCATGTGCCAGTTGCCAACTTCTACTCCCAATGTCCGGGCAAAACTTTCTCGGGCCGACTTGAATGAGGACACCAATGGTATATGCCTGGCTCTTCCGGCAGTCACATCTACTGCTACGAGGCTGTTAGACTTCAAAAACAGAATACATTTTTAAGCCCTCCCAGCAATCACATCTACTGCTGTGATATTGTTGGACCTAAGGAACTACATCAGTTGTCAGTCATGTCAGTAATACTCCACTCTACCCAGATTACACAATCCAACATTACAACACCACCATGCCACAAAATTAAATCTAAAATAGCCTCACAGAACTGACACTGAGAGAAAAATTACTATGATTTTAAGTCTTATGTTCACAAGACACTAATCACTAATCACTCTGGAAACAGCGGGAAATTTTAAACAAAAGCTGATAAATTTTTTTGGGCTTGCAGCCAGCAGACATGTTCAGTGTACTCTGCAATGTCAGTACTGACAGTAAGGACATGAACAAGGAAATGCCACTAGCTGAAAGATGAGTAAAATACAAAAGTCACATGTATGAATTATAGAGTCAAGGAAATTGTAAAGTTAAACAAAAGCACCCCCTTTTACATATATATTATATGTACCGTTTCCTCATGTATCAGCAAGCAATCATCATCATATAAAGGGGACAGCGTAAATTGGGGCCGAGCACCTCGCACTGGAGTGACCAAACCTTGCAATGACAGCTCTTGGATAAATTCACCTGATGGCTTCATTGTATATAATGTTAAAGGATTTGTAGCCAGAACATGAACCAAATCATCCAGGAGATCTGAAACTATTGGTAAAGTTTAGTCAAGTGTAGGTACAGGATGAATCAGTGACAGCTTAATTAGCACATATTCTACAAACCACTCAATCAGAGCTATTCAATTAGGGTGAAGATGCAGCTAACCTGGTACGGTACACAGATAGACTATGCAAAATCTCCGACACCTAACTTCAGTAGCAGCATAACACTTCTTGTGTGCAACTGCATGTACAATGAGTTCATGACACTTGTGTACAGGAATATTATATATTTTAAGACATCAAATACATCACCAGATTCTCCTGTACCCTTGCAGGCCAGTGGACAGTTTCACAGGTAGCTGACTGTACAGCCCAGCAATGTATGAGACAAATGTTTACTAAATCCACACCAAGAAGCCAAAGTAGATTCTGGCACACTGCTAAGAAAATAACATGAGTGTCTGAACTGTAATGTTGTGTGTAGCATGAAGACTGATGCTACACAAGAGCAACAGTCACAAGCTACACACAGCAATCACCTGTGACAGCAAGCAACATAAATATACTACAACACATCTCACAACATCTCTACTCCCCCATGCCTTACTGCAACTTTAGATTCACAGAAGTCACAATTCTGAAGTACAGGTGACTCTCATGCTTGAAAGTTAACTGGTCCCTGGAAGTGTCTCAGAAATCAAGAAGGCCCTCGTTTCCCTGAAGCACATGGCTACAAATTGCAGTTACATCTGTGGAAATTCCTTACAGAAATGGAGAAGAACTAAATATACTTATACTTCATCAATAAAACTTGAAGATGATGTATCAGTATGTAAATAATGAAATGACATACATCTAACAGTTTTTATTCTATTAATTTTGTGGAGAAGAATACTAAAGATAAGATGGAGCTTTTTAATGCTACTGGCTGGTGCTGATTAAAGTAAGAGCCTCACGTGTACAGTGTGCACAATTTCTAATTCCTTGACACATTTATCTTTCATTTTAAAATTTGCACTTACACCAGAATGAGACAATGGAATTCAACAGCAAGCTCATACATTGTCATACCCTAGTCATGTGACTTCAGAATGTCACATCTGAGATCTAAGGTAATAAATTGTCTGGTTTTTCCTATTTTTTACAATCTGTATGCCACTTCTCCTTTTCTCAGGCATGGACAAGGGCAAAAAAAAAAATCACAAAATCCAAAATACAAGTTACATTTCAAACACTTCCAGTTCAACAAGCAGATACATGCAGATGCTGCCAGCAGGTTTTGTATGTTTCCTGTCTTGACATGCTTCAAGTGTTCTGGACACCTGGCAAGCATCAAGATGTACTGTGTGAGGAAAAATGCTTGTAACTGCGGACTGTTGCATGTTGGGCAGTTGTAACTCAGGAGACAGCTATTTACCCTATATTTTATTAACACCTTGTCATTTTTAAATGACACATTTCCATCAATTGCTTTGAGTGTTAAAAGGCTAATTTACTCCACTCACAGGGTGCTTTCTTGTCTGTGCTGTGTCAGGGCTGTCATTAACTCTCAACTCACTCTTTCCTCCTTTCTACTGAAATCAGGGGCTCTGAACTCTGGAGCATTTCTTGTTTGTTGCAAGTCAAATTCCATACAACAAGGTACCTACCTTTGCTGACCACAAGTCCTGCAACAACTCCAGATTCTTTAATAGGTATGGACCAGTATGACTGCATCTCAGTGAAAACAGTAGCTCTGGCTTCAACTCTGTCCAGGTGATGGTGGTACTGCCTAAGGATCTGAGGTGCATTCATTTTAAGGAACCTTTCTTCAACTGCAAGCTGAGATGGGTGCAGCAAACCCATGACAGTCCATGTTCCAGCTAGCTGCACAGGAGGCAGTGGGAGCCTACACACAACACATTCATTACAAACAATGGCTTTTGCATAATACAAAGATCAGTCAGAAGATAGTTCAGAGGGCATACACTGCTGTAACTAAAAAAACCTGAACTGACTGTGACTGCATATGGAGAATCTGTTACTGAGCAACTGTCATCCATTTACAGTGCTGAAGAAAAATGTTGGTGACCAGGGATTTAAAGATAGTCACGAGTTGTCAAGAGCTGTGACTTGATAGTTGATAACATAGGACAGGGACTTCTGTCAACAAGGAACTTGTAAGGTTGTGCCACAATATGATAAATGCCTCACCTGTGGCAGAAACAATGTAAAAAAGTAGTGGAACAGCAGTACCATTAAATGTGAACTGTTCTTATTACAGCTGAAAACAATGAACCCCCACTACATGCACTGTAAACTTCCTTAATGACTGCCTCTTTTATTTACACTGAAATCCTTAGGCATAAGCCTTGTGGTTGTGACATGAAGAGTGACAATTAGGAAGCAGAATTCCACAATGAACACACAAAAACATGTGGAAGGGAAATACAATCAAAACACAGCTAATTCGAACACCTTATTTTCAAATAACAAATTTCAGAACACACTAACACTACACAAATAATTAGTAACATTTGCTGTCAAATAATGTGAATATTTGAAGATTCAAGCCTTCTGTGATGTTACAAGGTTCTGACTAGTAGACCATTACAGATGTTTCAAATAAACGTAGTGCCTCTATATTCACAGCCAAGCAGTCACAGAAGAGTGTCTGACCCTGAATATGGAAGCACTACATTCTTCCAAATTTTTGGTAACTATGATCAGTCAACATGGTGCGATATCTACCGAGACCTTAATCTTCATCAACAAAGCTATGACAATCTCACACCTTGCATGTGAATACTGTCTAATGTACATGATGCTACTGTTTTGGCATCAGTCTGCCTGCATGACACCATGCATGGATACATGTAACTACAGAGTACATGTATCTTAAAATACATTACGCTGTTATGTTATGGATGGATCCATTATAACAGTAACATAAAACATATTCTACAAGCTACAAAGCTGTGATAGTGGTGCTGACAAATCTTGAAGTGTTCTGCAATGTAGCGCTGGGTAGACCTCATGACCCAACTGATTCCACCCAGTACTTAGCCAAGCCATTTCGATCCTTTCATAGTTTATTTTATCCTAATGGTAGTGGCAGCCAACCCTGAACCCTAGTTGTGCTGGTGCTATAATGCCATTAGTGAAATTAATGACCAACAGTACTGTGCAGTTATAAAACTCGGTTCTACTTACCAAATTGTTGGCGCAGAAGAACAGGCACTTTGTAATATATGATTAGTTTCTCTCAAAAAGCAGTTAAATGCAAGAAATGTTATGAGATATGTGCACAAAGAAATGCATCTGTTGCGAACCGGCTAGTAGAAAACTGGTATATATGCAATAACAGTCTGTCTCAACAAAAACAGCAGTCAGTACTAAAACAAGACTGACTGGTACACAGTTACTAACAAACAGTAAAATGTTCAAGGGTATCATGCAACTATGACTGATACACAGTATCATACAGTAAAGTGTTCTGGGATGTCACACCGTGTTGGCCTGGTATACGGTATAAAATGGTAAAGTATTCTGCAGGACAACCCCTTGTCAGCTGTCTGTGATTTCTTGTTCAATGTATGGGTGCCAGGACACATTGGAATTGATGGAAATGAAATAGGTGACAATTAACCAGAGAAGGCTCCTCACATCCACTCACAGGACCTCAGCCTGGCCTTGCTATATCTGCAAAAGTTGGAAGGCCATAGTCAGGGACTACATAAGCAGGAAACATGAGGAACATCTGCTGTCCATATCTGGGCAAAGGCATGCTAAGGGTTTTATTAAAAGACCCTCTGCTAAAAGAGAAAGGGAATTGCTCTGAGCAGATACCAGATAATAATGACAGGGTTGCTAACAGGACACTGTCATTTACAAGGACATTTGTTTACAGAGAGGCTGGTAAACAGGCTGAAGTGTCACAAATGCAAGAAGGCCTCTGAAACAGCCCCACATGTTCTTTGTAATTGTGAGGCTTTGGCCACATTAAGGTTTAGGCCCCTGTGCCATCATTTTATGCAACCAGGTTAATTCAAAATCATACTTGTCAGCAGGAAGCTGCACTTTGTTCAAGGTGCAGGGCCACTAGATGCGTGAAATAAGGGCTGCACAAAGCATCAAGTGTGGTCAAAGTGCATGGGTCACTAATGTGCCTACCCTTATTCTATTCTATTCTACTCACAGTGACACTTGATGTCTGTTGCCATCTCCTCAACCAGCAACCCAGGAAGCAAATAGGATAAAAATGGGTCTTAAACAGAATGGAGGGTGAGGGGATGATGTGGACTGCATTAATCTGGCTCATGAAAGGGGTTAAGTGGGGGGCTCTTATATACACAGTGATGAACCTTCTGGTTCTTTAAAATGCTGGGAATGTCTTACATAACTGAGAAAGGATCAGCTGCTCATTCATATTGAAAGTTAGTTGAAAATAAAATTAACAATAGGTTTGTACAGTTAAATATTTGTTCCCTCACTGCATTCTTGCCCACTAGTAATATCCGATGGTACGTAAAATCTATTTTCATTTACATACATATGTACATACACAGTCACTGGCATTGTTAAAAATTAGATCACGTACGTTTCAACTCTTTATTTTTTAAAAACTGTCAATTATGCTGTATTTACTGTTCAGATTCAAGGATTTAAGAAGATTATATTGGTCACAATAAAAATGAATGATTTACCTGGTCCATGTTGCCGAATGTCAGTATATTTAGCACGGTGCCACAACACTAGGTGGTGCTGTGGTTACCCTAGTACTTCAGCATGGTGGAGCTGCAGTAATTCAATTGGTACAATGACTAGGCCACAGGCAGGGTAACCAGGGAACTGGAGTCTGATTTATAGGGGAGGAAGAGATATTTATTTTGTCCATGATGTTCAAATACCACCTGGCCCAGCCACATATACAGTAGGTACTGGGGATGGGGGGTTTTTTCGTGTCAGGAATCAAGCAGCTGGGTGCAAGAAGCTGACCACTTACCTTCATCTAGTGCTGTGGTCAATAACATGCATGGAGCTATACCAACACTCACCATAACCCTCTTGATATGGTGCTTAATGATGCATAGAGACACCCTAAACATACCAGTGTCTTGGGGCAAAAGAGCAGGTACTGGCAGTATGACAGTCATACCAAAAATAGTGGCAATAGTATGTGGTTCAGGAATGTCAAGTGTGGTAAAATGTGTTTTGTCTCATGTTATCTTCAAAGATAACCATGAATAGTCTCTGACATTAGCAACCAATGACCACACAGATGCTCATTTATGAACACTGCGCTGTTAAAACAATAAAACGGTGCTGCTGACAGAATTTAACGTACAATAAATTTCTATTTTAAAAGTTTACTGTAAATATAACAGCAGTTGTACAGTATGTGTTACTACCAATCATGCCTGTTAACTGTTTAACTCTGAACATCCATCAATCATGGAGCACTCAAAATCATCAACCTCCCCCAACTTTGGCACTTCCTCTTCTGACCATTTGATCTAAACGAGGCGTAGGCTTAAAAACAGGTCACTGTTCAAATGAAATCCTGTCTACATATCAGAATACAAATATTAAGTTTTGAAACACGTTTATTGTACAAATGTTGAAATAAATCAAATAACAGTTATAAGATTCAATAGAACAAAGTTTAAAGCTGCTCATATGACACATTTAAAAGTACCTCTGACAGATATACATTTATTCATTAAATCTTCCTTTGGCTCCTTGTAAAAGCAATCCCATTACAGCCCTGGACAGGTCCTGAGGGTTCCAGGAGGTTGAGGCTCCAGAATTTCTCGGCATTCGGCATATGAAGATAGTAAGGTTGTCAGCCCTACGCACCGGCCACCTTTGCCCCTAGGAAATATTCCTGGTACTCATTTCTGTTAGAGGTTGAGTCAACCTGAAGGCCATTGTGCAGCTGGAAGGATTATGTCAATAAAAAATTCCAATGACACCATCGGGAATCAAACCCTTGACCTTCCGGCTTGTAGTGCAGTGCCTTAACCAACTGCACCGCCATGTACCCCTTTGGCTTCTTGTGCTTATGTCAAAACTAACACAGATATCAACAGGAAACAACATGCTACAAACATATCTTAAAGAATGGGAAGTAAAAACACACACCATAGTAAGGCATTAAAAAGATGGAAATGAACACTACAATAAAGATGACAAATATCACCAAAAGTTCAGCATATGTACAAGCTTGACCAGTGTTTTGAACATCACCCATCATCTTTATTTATTTATTTAGAGATCATATTTTGATTCCTGGGACCCACACACCTTTCTATTCAATGGGTAATGGGAACTTGTGATCTGGAGGTAAAAAAGGAGATATGTGAAGCAGACCAATCACCTCCACCCCGTTCCAAGATTAAGAATGAGAGCAGCAATACCTGCACTTCCTACAAGCCTTCACAGCATGCACAGTGACACATTTACATTACTTAAACTATGTGTATTTTACACCACATTTATAACATTTTATGTGTTTGAGAGATGGGGGTCTCTACCACTTAACGTTTTCTAACACCCTATTTTTTTAAACACACCCACATTTAAAAATGCTGTGATGGAGAAACCCCAGATGATAATGGACAATGTCCAAGGAATACTCCAACAGTCAAGCTTATGACAATATGCCATCATAAGGTTCTTCAAGTATGAGTTTAGCATTCTGTTTACTGTTAGTAAAGATCATGCATCTTACTCTTTGGCTAAGTTCACATTGGATGGGTCAGCTCCTATGGGGATGCCATGTTTATGCAATGTCTGCACTAGTATCTCTTGCACTTCCTTACTATAGTTGTCAAAGTCAAAAACATTGCGCACCACACTTGCCAGGCTCTCATTAGGGAATTCCTGCAACGAGTTATCAGACAATATATTCACATTATAAAGTTACTGTAAGATATCCAGGGTGTCCCAGTTTATATGAACATGTGTCCTATTCCGAATGGTTTCCGAGATAGAGCTATTTGAATGTACAATCGCAAAATTGTTGATAACAAAGAGATATTATGTGTACGTACTGTTTCTAATACCAGCATTTATTGTTCAAGTGACAGAGTTGGTACAGTTTGTAATAAATGTTTGAAAATTCCACCGTCAACATCAGTGCACTTTGCAACTCATGTGAAGACATGGCGTCTTGTTCATCTGAGTGCGTCTTGACGTAAGGAACGTCAAGACGCACTCAGACGAACAACACACCATGTCTTCACACGAGTCTGGGTCCTCAAAGTGGTTCTTTCCCTCAAGTTTCCCCACCAAAACCCTGTATACGCCTCTCCTCTCGCCTGTATGTGCTACATGTCCCGACCATTTCTAACGCCTACCTTTAAAAAACTAAACATCACATTTGACTGGGTTGCTCTGCTGCTTTATACACAGGAGATGCAGTTTCAAATCTCAGTCTGGAGAATGGGTATTCTGAGCTACAGGTTCTACCATTTCCCTCAGTCCCTTCGGACAAAATCTGGGATAGTAACTCAAACTAAAATATGATGACTTCCTTGCATATCCATACCAACTAATTATTCACTAACCATTGTATCATTTGACACTGTAAGCTGCTGACAGTGTCAACAAATGAACTGCACATGCATGCTTTTTGTGGTTTCACTGGTCCCTCAGTTAAAAGCTGATACTTTGACTCAAATCATAATAACACAATTAATTTCCACACCCATTCTAAACTATTACTGATTAATCATCCCATCTTTCATCACCATATGGTTTGAGCTTCTAGCAGTGTCATTCAAGAAACCATACACACACAGAACATACACACATACATACATAATCTTAAATCTGAAGATTTGCTTAGACTTCTTGAATTGAGTGATGAGGACCAACCTGGAGGTGTTTCACAATGCTGACAACTTCCCTTGTTGAGTATGGATACTGAACCAAGCCCTGATCTGCCATGTGCCTCAGTTCACCAAATGCTTTCACTAATTTCATGATCACTTTTCCAGGAACATTAGGTCCATACTGCTCTAGCAATGACAGTTCAGACTCTGGACTGGGGTTGTCTACAGCATGACAGCTAAACAGGTCTCCTACAAACATAGTGCATAAATCCATTCGTTGTCATTACTTGCAATTGTGAGTAGAGAGGTGCTTCGGTGCTCTGACAGTGAAACTATAAACACCATGACATCACACAAAATTAAGTACAAAGGGTCCTAACACATACATAGGACCAGTGACCTTGGAGCAACATAAGTTCTGATTAAGGTAAAATACCATTACATATAATTCTGGTCTCTATCTGGAGGGCTTGTGAATGCAAACCTGGAAATTGGAAGTGTGGGGTACAGATGGTAGCACGTATTGGGTTTAAGACACTTGCTGAATGCCTTAGGTATTTTTGTATAAATAAAACAGTATATTCATAAGGTAAGCTGTCCCTTATGGTAGAGCAAAGATATGGCTCCAAGCATATTTAACCTCTGAATCCATTAACCACCCTACTCTGTCCACTTTACATGTTGCCAATCCACTGTTTGAGTATCTCACCTCTGTGCTTTAGAAAAGTTATTTTCTAGTAAATTACAGAAAAAACCTAAATTAAAAAGCGAATGTATGCTGGTGATGCGTAAGTTTCTATGTATGCTTTGGTTTCTGTGACCGTGCATCGTGAGCAAATTGTGAAGAGAGAGAGAAAAAACCAACAAGATGCAACAATCAGATGTTTATTATCAACACAGTCTCAACATGTTTCGGGCATCATTATGCCCATCTTCAGGAGAACATACACCGTGTGTTACTGCATGCGGTGTGCTATGCTGCAACAAGCGGGGAAAAAGTAGATATTAGCCGTAACATCTTTTTTGTGGGGTAGTGTGTAGTACACCTAGTTGGGACCTTGTGTGTATATGCAAATGTCGTGTGCAAATGAGTGTGTCGTAGCTTTGGACTGGTATCCGCCTCGTACGTTTTTCAGGTCTGGTGTATCGGAAGTGGGTGTTCTGATGCATGTGTTGTGCCTGTTTGACGGGAGGGGTGTGTGGTGTAGGTGTTATTAGGTGCACTAGGGGGATGCAACAAGGCGTATGTGGGTCAGACTAGCCGGAACCTAAAACAACGTTACAAAGAGCACAACTGCTACATAAAAAATAACAACCCACAATCTGCATATGCCCTCCATATCCTTAACAATCAGCATGAATACGGCCCCATGGAGAAAACAATGACCCTCCTAAAACCCATCAAAAACACCTCCTTATTAACCCCATATGAACAGTTCTTCATACAAGCATTTCACAAATCTGGAAGGCTCATTTCCGAACAAAATCCTGGCGAACCCAACCCACTGCTCCAGATGGCCATCAACCCTTCCCACCTTCCCACATGACCCAGCTAGTCGAACAGTAACCTTCACAGTGCTCGCACCCTACAACGCAGTGCCCCACAACTGCTACCAACCACATCCAGCATAACCAGGTACGTAGCCAACTTCACATTAAATCTCCACCCCCTTACCAACCTGCCCATCACCGGCATACTACCCCTAGTGCACCTAATAGCACCTGCACCACACACCCCTCCCATCAAACAGGCACAACGCATGCATCAGAACACCCGCTCCCGATACACCGGACCTGAAAAACGTACAAGGCAGATACCAGTGCAATGCTACGAAACACTCATTTGCACACGACATTCACATATACACACAAGGTCCCAACTAGGTTTACTACACACTACCCTACAAAAAAGACATTACGGCTAATATCTACTTTTTCCCTGCTTGTTACAGCACAGCACACTGCATGCAGTAACACACGGTCTTTGTTCTCCTGAAGATGGGCATAATGATGCCCGAAACATGTTGAGACGGTGTTGATAATAAACGTCTGATTGTTGCATCTTGTTAGTTTTTTCTCTCTATCTATGTATGTTTCTGAAGCATAGTATCTACATATGTTTGCACTGCACACATATCTATGTGTGTTTCTGATGCACAAGTATCTATGTATGCTTGTACTGCACACATATTTATGTATGCTTACGATACACATGTATCTATGTATGTTCTCATGCACAAGTATCCATGTATGTTTGTGATGCACATATATTTATGTATGCTTCTGATCCACAAGTATCTATGTATAATTGTGATGCACATGTATCTATGTGTGTTTCTGATGCACAAGTATCTATGTTTGCTTAAGATACACGCGTATCCATGTATGTTTCGGATGCACAAGTATCTACATATATTGGTACTACACGAGTATCTATATATGCTTGTGATGCATAGGCATATAGCTCCTGCCTGTAAAAGACATCATGTTGCATGCCCTGCTATAGTCCAGCTATGCAACCTCACAGACCATGTCCTGACACAACACTGCCTTCTAAACTAACTGTACAGCATTAGGATTACCAACCCTATGAATGCTATAACCATACCTACTCAAGTAAAGTTACAATTCAGACCCCTAGAATGAAAACCAGCAACCGTCAATGTTGGTTAAAACAGAGTTACACACACCACCAAATTCTGTGCTGAAACATCTACATGGCTACATGATTGATCGTTATCAAAGACAACAAACTGCAGCATAACAAAGTAAACAAACACAGGTCATATCTCAGATGGAAATCTGTCAATCAGCCAATCAAGAAGGTTCAATACCACCATGTAATCATATCAGCTGTTAGCGAGTCTAGTGAGGTAATTCGTTGTGACTCTGAAGTAGGCTTCAAACTGCAATAGACTTGAGCTTCTATAATCATTCCAGAGGGTCTCTGTGATATGAGTTCATCACAGTGCTTGTATACTTATCCAAAAAGGACACAAGTATCACTTGGATCAAGTGTATCACCTGCATGACCATCAAAGGCTAGGAGACACACATGTGCACTTAGAAGTCTGTGCTGCTGTCACTGTGGTGCTGCTGAAGACTTTGAGGCTACTGCATGATGTTAAAGGTACCTTACTGCCTCCCACATGACCCCAAACATGAGCACACTATGATCCTTTGACATATCAGGTATTATTTATCCAATATCACACCTCAGAAGAACTGCATCTTCAAATTTTCCAGTGTTTGGTTTACAAAAACAAAAAAATCTGCTCACATTTTACAGTCTTCCTTTCTTGCTGCTTAGAATATAGCAAATATTTTAGTATGTATGCTTCATAATGGCAGTGATTATTTTATACTTCATGCAAGCAATAAGAAACAAACAACAATAAAGGGTCACTACAAAGGTTGGTACAAAACTATCTTCATACAAGTCAATTTTAATACAAGCCATCTCCATACATGTAGGTGTCAAAACAAACAATCTACAGTGTTTAAATAACACTGTTCTAAAATGCATTTTCATAAATTTCAAAATTCTTTTGTTTTTTTAAGAAAATGAAATTTGAATTGGCCTACAAACAAAGTATGAGCTTCTTACCCATACAGCAGGTATGAGAAGTTTTTCTGCTCTACTGAAAATACACTCAAAAGTGCAAGTAGCCAAGTTTGATTCTGATGCCATAACATACAGGGAGGTGGGAGAAGTTTCTTGAATTTGTTATGCAATAAAGACATAATAAGCTTTATACTTGTATATCAAAATGTGTGACAATCATGAGGTCTATTTGAAGGTCACAGTTCTTCCAAACACACGTTGGTAACATGCAAAATGTGTCCATACAAGTAAAACGTAGCCTCCAGTCTGTCCTCCTCAGACACACTGTTCACAGTCCAGAGAAAAGAAAGGAGATATCAAGTGCACAAGTGCATGCCAAAACACACACACACATACACACGACACACTTCTAAAAGAATATGTGTTCTGCTGCAAATGATTGCCCTTATAAAATTACAAAAAGTAACAAATTGTGCTAAGAGTTGGAAATCAGCGAAAACACTACATTTCACTCAAAAGGTTTAAACCTGAAGTGCCTATTACTGGTTCAATTACCTAAAGCTCCAAAAAAGTCGTTGCCAAGAAATGGAAAGCCTGGACGGTTGGCAAGAATGATCATCCTGAAGTCCGGATGAACAGGTACGATGGAAGGAGAATTACTATGTGCTCGGGGATCTGAGTGTGGAACCAGACGCCGGCCATCAGACAGAATCATCTCACCAGACTCCACCAGTGTCTAAAGACAAGTAAAAGGTTTACTTTGCAACAATTCAATTCAATTCACAATCATTCACTATCTCAAAAGTGAAGCTGGTTTGTGGCTACCATCATGCTCCAGCTTTATCTGTGTATCACTTCCTACTCAGAATCGCATCATGCATGTAACTTTCTCCTTCAGTTAAATATTGTTCTTCATACTCTACGAACGTAATCAATGCCTTATCAATTTCAACAAGCTTATATCCAATACATGAGCCAGGATAGCTCAGACAGTACAGTAACAAGGAAACAGGGTGCATGACTGAGAAACTGAAGTAAAACTGTCCACAGCAGCAGCAGCAGAAGATTCTCTTCTCTAATGCAAGCATCTAAACCAAATCTTGTGGAGCTCAAACAGCCTCCTATTCAGCACATACTGGAGGCTCTGTCTCTGAGGTAAAGTGGCTGACGCATGAAGCTGACCACTCACCTCCACCTAGTGTCAAGATAAAGAATGAGTGGAGCTATACCTCCACTCCCCCATATGGCTCTTTTGGAATACACCAGGAAAAGTTTTCTCTCATAGAAAGTGCTCATTCTGCTGCCTGCAGCCACATTTGTAAATTTCAGGCCATTATATATACCACTTAATGTTACTTCTACATGTGCAGCCCACTAGCCCCTATGCCATACAGGGTTGGACATGCTTACTTTTATATTTAAAGGTATGTAGGTACAACAAAATCATCAGTGTTTCACGTTACATTTAAAGAAGCCTATAGTCAGCCTGCTATTTACAAACTGTGATGAATACAGCTTCTGGAGCACTAACTGCCAGACCATGAACTCCTGAAATACACAAAGACCACCAACAGCTTAAATTACATAACCTTTAAACTGCACATTCACTGTTCATATAAAACCCACTACCTGAATGAAAACTTGTCTGAAAATAATTTGTCAAAACAGCATGAAAATACCTTCACCAGAATTACTGAATGTTAGGCAGCAGTACAGTGCCAAATGAAATACAAAAGCATAGCTCTCATCTCATAAATGTAACCCACCTTAAGGATACATGTGACATGTGTGGGGGCCTTGTCAGCCTCATCCACAATGAGCACATGGCCATGCTTGACAGCCTGAACCAATGGTGAGTCCTCATACACTACAACACCATCCCTTACTGTGGGCTGAAGTGTTAAGGTTTGGACAGTCGTGTCCCTGCAATAAGATACAAGAGTTCCATCACTGTACAGGTGAACAAACTGCTATGGTTTCATGTTTGGGGTTCTCAGGGCAGTGACAGTGAATACAGCATTTGGTATGTGATAGTGCATAGTCCTGTAGAAATTTACCTCTGGAAAGAAACACAGTGCAAGAAGGTTTCCAAAACAGTGATAAATATCTAAAACCATTTGACAACAAGACTTTGGATCATGCAGGCAATGTTGTTACAGGCCCTTGAATGTAGTTTAGAGAGAAATGGAAAAAAAGTAAGTGAATTTAAGTGTCCTAAATGGTTGGTCATAGCCAATGGGGGGGGGGGGACAAGGAGCTAAGAAACGAAGACATGCAGCCAACCAGCCAAACAAACAAGCAAATATCTAGTACCAATGACAGCTCATAACATCACAGCTCAAAATATGCACTTTTCCTCCAACACATGTCACACAATTGCCAGAAAAAATACACTGACCACAGTACAAATTGCAAGGAACTAAAACAACTTCCTATTCAACAGAAATTTCACAAAGTATTTATTTTTTATACCTAGACACACTTGTATCAGTCTGTTTCACTGCAGCCACTTGGTCCACAGAACCAATCTGCCATTTAAGTGCCTGTCCTGGAAATGACAACAGATCTTTTTACATGTGCTTGCCTCATATTTAGCTCAGTGAACATCTTCCCATTCAAAACTATGCAAACCAAGCTACAAATCAAATCTCTTTATGGCATGTAAATGTGGAATGGTACTTCATGGAAGGCTAACCTGTGTAGCTGGATGTATTCACGAGGCCGATTCAGTAACTGGAGCAGTCTGTCAGCAAGCTTGTTCTTGCCAACACCTTGATTACCCACCAGCAGCAGATGTTCACCAAGTAAGAAATCCTGCAGCAGTAACTCCAGTGCAGACACATGCTGTCAACAAGTGAGACAATATGCTAACTGTCTAACTTTTTGACTTATTCTACAGTGGGTCTTAAAAACAGCTTACTTTTACTATACTCATCACTGTATGTAACAATAAAACATACAATGCAAATGTAAGGTTTTACTGTACAAACTCTTCACATATTCATCAACAAAATTCTAAAATGAGCCACCCCCCTAGTGTGTATATAAACAATAGGTGTGTGTATCAGTCAATAACACAACAACATCTAAAAAAGATGTTTAATAAAGGATGAAGTAACATGTAGTTTACTTCATCTTTTATTAAACATCTTTTTTAGATATTGTTGTGTTATTGACTGATACACACACCTATTGTTTAACAGACGAAACACATACATATACAATGTTGCTCACAAAATAATGATGATGATGATAATAATAATAGTAGTAATAATAATAATAATAGAAGACAAGGAATGAAATCAAAAAGTGTTACCACATGTCACCAGGCCCATAGCCAGGGAGGGGGGGGGGGGGGCAAGGGGGGGCAAAATATCCCCGACAAACATGTTGATAAGCCCGCTAAATCATATGTGACACCCTGCCAAATCGAAGTGTCACCTCTGGTGGGCTGCAACCACTGGAAACAACTCATTTCAGATATGTATATGGGGGGGGAACACGTGCAAGTGCGCGCGTTTTCTCCCCCATATATATTTGGGGA
>Ga0131853_10011126_pt1 | contig 16451 bp, 6 predicted proteins | sample TergutLab28metaG_FD_92764 | JGI IMG/M metagenome (GOLD analysis project Ga0131853, IMG submission 92764) | Labiotermes labralis P1 segment gut microbial communities from Petit-Saut dam, French Guiana - Lab288 P1 (version 2) (version 2) | ecosystem: Host-associated > Arthropoda: Insects >...
ACCACTGGGGAGACCTAGGCGTAGATGGGTGGATAATATTAGGATGGATCTCCAGGAGGTGGGATGTGGGTAGATGGGCTGGATTGGGCTGGCCCAGGATAGAGATAGGTGGCGGACGCTTGTAAGTGCGGTAATGAACCTTCGGGTTCCGTGAAATGCGGGGAATTTCTTGACTAGCTACAAACCAGTTACCTTCTCAAGAAGGACTCTGCACCATGGAGTAAGTAAGTAAGTAAGAAGTAGGTATGCATGTATGAAGGCGTACAGAGCGTACGTTCGTAGAATTCTCTTGAAAGAATACGCACCGAAGACGTAGGTAGCTCGGCGCGAATGGTTGGACAATTGTTGTGTCAGGAATTGGAAAGCGGAGGAAGGAAGCAGTAGTGGTATAATTTGATGGAGCGTTCCGGCATTTGGTTGAAGGGAAGTGTGATTTGATATATACTTTTGTCCGTATAATAGATATACGGAAATGGTAAATCTGTCCTTTAGTTAGGACATATGTGCCGGAAATGAGAGCTGATGTCGCGATACCTGAAAATCAATTGCAACTGCATTGTTCGAAAGAATGAAATGTGTCTGAAGTTTCCCTTTGTGTTTAATTGCGAAGCATACCATGAAGACTTACGGGGGTAGGCGTGGGGTTAATTTCACTCTTATAATTCTTTACTTCCGGTACCCATTGGGTCGGGGGTTGGGTGGACCCCAGAGCCCCTCTGGACGCTGCGAAGAAGGAATACATCTCAGCTTTCCCATTCTCCTCGTCCAACCCTTAGCATATGTACTATAACAAGGGCTATCCTGGTTCTCATACCTAAAAGTACATAGTTATTGTAGTATTCCCTGAGCACAGTTCTGATCATCGCGGTGTAGTGGTCAGCACTTCTTCCTCTACAAGTCGCAGATGCTAGTCTTGGACCGGATGTTAGATACGGAGGGTTTTCGCGGCTTACCTCGTACCTTCGAGGAAAGTCATATGGCAGTACCTTGAAGCAAGTAATGAAGTTTCCTTTCACATTCTTTTGAATTTTATTCACGACAGGCTTGGTATTTAGTTAAAATTCTTGGCAATGTGCTGAGCAAGTTGACTCAAGCGGTGACGCTTCTGATTTGTATTTGGGAGGTACCGGGTTCAAATCTCGACCAAGACACCTGATGTCCTGCCTGTGGTTGTTTTTTTCCCTCAGTCTCTTCTAGGTCTTTCGAATTCATTGTTTATATCGTGCGATAATTTGACGTTCTAGGGTAATCTGATTACTGTCGGTGTCGTTGAATATATTCTCAGTAAGGCAATTTATTGTCAGCAAATTTGTGACTTTGCAAAGCACATGCAATTGGAAGGGGGGAGAGAAGGAAGGAAAAAGAAAGAAATGTTCATGAATATATACGATTTGTGTTGAATATGATCGAACAGAAAGAGAGAAATATATAAGAGAAAAGTGATAAGAGGAGACAACGGTATTTGGATGTATGCTTATTCAAGGCACGGTTTCTGCGATGCAACAGAAATTACGTCATTTAGATTGATGTTAAATGGGAATAGAAGGTACGTTTCAATGATAGGCATCCCTGTTTCGAAGATACATGTGAGTGGTCATACGAAGTATTGTTTTCTGTCTGTGGTGTAAGGTACGGCTGTGTAAGTATCTCAGACTGTGTATTGCCGATGTTCGGTTGATCGGTAAATGGCTGCATTCGAAAAACAGTTTGGAATAAAGTTGTCGTGGTCGAATCGAGGGACTGTCCCGGCATTTGTCTGGAGAGACTGAAGGAAGCTATGAAGGGCCTTGTTTATGCTATTCGATGTCGCAGCCTGAACTGCCCAATGCAAGGCTAGGGGTTTGTCATTCAGCTTTGTGTTCGTGAGGTGTTGGTGTTTTGATGATTGCGATGATTGGCTTTGGGTTCTATATAAATACGTTTAAGAGATCACCTCACACCTGCTTGTTTATTTGTTTTGAAATGTCGTCTCCTGCTATGCCTCTCTTAGAATTCATGCCAAGACAGAGTTGTGAAGACGTGGTACTTATTGGCACTTATTCAGTTATTCGGTACGCCAAGAAGAAGGTGCATTTTGGAACAGAGTTTCATATTCGGAACCTTATTGACATATTACATTTACCTGCGGTCTGCTTGTTCACTGATTATACTTGATCCACTGGCCGATTTCTGCGAATACTATGTTATTGGACACTTTCCGAGATTAATACTGTCTGTCGCCCTTTCGGTAAACAATTTAACCAACGTGGCGACCGCGCGAAATATTTCCTTAAGATTGTAAGTGGTGCATTACTGCATATGGAGTTGGTATTATGAACTCGTCTACAAATCATCTGACTTTTAGTAGGGTGTAACTTCTGATATTCAATTCCAGAACACCCTAAAAGATCTACACAACGCAAGCTGTTCCCAACAACACCAATGATAAATAACAGGGCGCAGGACCGACGTCCACAAACCGGAAGATTAAAATAAGAGTACCTTTAAAAACTTTCTTTCGCAAGGATTATTGCTGTTAATCTTTAATATAAAGCAATAAATTTACATATTTCTAACGTAACTGCAGGTGTGTCAGCCTAATTACATTGAGAGTGTTAAGATGTTATACAAACCGAATACTTTATATGTAAAAGAAAGAGATCTCGTTCTTAATACAGGTTTCGTGTTTACACAGAAACAAAATAATTTTCTATGGGTATTTTTGATTGATAGCTGCTGATGATCCCTTGCGGCCGAAACATGTATGTTTGAAAATATACGAATTATAAAGTGTTGTCTTTGTCGTTTTATGTCATGCCTTCCTTGTGTGTGTGTGTGTGTGTGTGTGTGTGTGTGTACTGTTAATTTTACAACTGTCTACCGAGATACTTCGCAAATTATAATTGTGTTGACATTTTAAAAAAATGTGAGCACGATAAATAAGTTAATCAGAAATCGTTTTAAGTACAGAAATTAAAAATTGTTTACGAAAAAGTGCGGGGAGGATTATTTACATAAATGTGGGCCTAAGTAACGGGGGTGTGCCTGTACTGATAGCTCCGTGTCTGAAGCCGCACACAAAGTAATTATTTTAGTGCGCTAGCTGTGCCCTACGTACAGCCACAAGTATTGCTAACTTTGTGGCTCAAAATAAATTTCTAGCAGACTCGGCAGGCGGAACATGAAATATTATAGACTGGCGTCGCACGAAGGGTTCTTGTTTGGGAATAACTATTTGTAGTATGTGAACGATGCCATGTAATATGTGAATAATAACCCCTTCTGTTGGTCTCTGAGAATAACTGCCTGTCGTATAAATCTGTACGTACGTGTTTAAAAGTCTGTTCGGCTGTTTCAAGTTCAATGGGTAAATTTTAGAGTTAGAGACATAACCGGCATTGATATGATATTTGCACAATAATGTCCACTGTAGTGAAAGTTAATTTTCAGGAATTGTATCATTGATATCTTTCTTCGAAATAGTTTACAGATCGATGTATGAATGGGCGAGTAACTGGGCGAATTAATGAATCCGCGATTGCGGGCGTAGTGGAGGATAGTTGAAGGGTGGATAGATGGTTGGACGGGCTGGGTTAATGCAAGTTCATTTGTGTAAGTGCATTAACTATTGAGATAAACAAACGGGCAATTAGATTGTGGATCATTGCCGACCGAGTAACTAAGTTGATCATTATCAGAACTTTGTTTTCGTTCTGAATTTCGCTGAAGCGTAGTCGGTATAGCGGCTTGCTACGGGGTGGACGATCTGGGGCGTCGAATCCAGGTGGTGCGCGATTTTCCTCGCCCGTTCACACAGGCCCTGAGATCCACCCAGCCTTTTGTACAGTGGGTACCGGGTCTTTTACCGGGGTAAAGCGGCCGGGGCGTGCCGTGGACCACCCACCCCCATCTAGCGCCGAGGCTAAAGAAAGAGTATTGCTACAACTCTCTTCCCCCTCAGGGCCTTTATGGTCTGTTCTAGGATGACCTTTACCTCTGTATATTTTGGATGAGTATAAGTCTTTAATACTATATGTATAACAAGTACTCTGCGTTTTATATAGTTCCCCACTTTCCGTCTTGTACTCGTTCATCTGGAATAGCCGTACGGACTTTTTATGCAAGCGATTGTAGAAAAGCGGGCGCCTTGTTCAGTTGAAGCTAACGATTTTGTTGCGCCTTAATTAAGAATTAATTTAAGGTTATTCGAAATTGGTCTGATCCGTGTGTTACTCCTATAACACGCGAAAGAAATTAGTCTGAACTAAATTATTATTATTGTAATAATTTATCATTTTAATTATAGGATTCGGGCTGTGAATATCTGCTTTTAATTTGTAACACATGTTTCCGTAAGATCTAAGTGCACCTTCGTAATTTATGATGTACGGAGAATAAAATAGTAGAAACGGTCCATTTTGAGAATAACCCATTTACATTTGTTATGCTGGCAATTTTAATTCTGTAGCCCAAATGGAGACGTATTGGCCTATTGTTTTGGAGAGTATGCTGACAAACAAATGAACATATGCTGCATTTCATTGCCTGTATTTACAAAATAATTCCAATATTCTCTTACGTTGGTCAGTTATTTAAATTGTAATTTCTAACTAAAAATTTCCGAACACAGGCACGCAACTCCTTATGTTTTCTACTTCGTCACATGTTGATGGCCCTGATTTTTGCATACATCAGCATTTTGTTGATGCTGTTGATATGTCATGCTTTAATTTTAAACCACTACCACAGCTCAGTACTGTAGAACAGTGCTTCTCAACCTGGGTTTCGCGGAACCGCAGGGTTCCGCCATCGGGTGTCAGAGGTTCCGAGAGACAAAAATGCGTAATAGCGGAAGAGTTTTATTGGCAGTCCTAATTTTGTATATACGAATTAAAATGTTTATGGCGACATTCGACACTAATCATTCCGTCACCGACAGAACGCAAACAACCAATCGCTGCCTTAGTGCAGAAGCTTCCTGATTCTGTGGTCAAGTCAGTTAGCAGAGCTCGCCATCGATGCAGTCGATGTGACAGACGAAACGATAAGGTTATCGATCAGTTTGGGGTTAGACGCCGATGTTTTTACACGTAATGTACATAAAAGATAAACAAATGGTGATATTTAATTTCATATTTGACTTACTGTGGACAGGAAGGGGTTCCTCAGAAAGTTCTGTAGCTTTTTTTAAAGGTTCCTTGAGGTTAAAATTATGTTGAGAGGCATGGCTGTAGAAGAATTTACGAACAACTGCGCGGAATGAATGCATTCTGCGTTCTTCTTTTCGTTGGCCTGTACGAATGAAGCGCTTGTTTGGACCAGATGGGTAGGAAGAGCACAGTTAATCTTTAAATACCTGTAATAAAATGTGGTTGATGTTGATACGACTTGACTTTAATACACGTGTTATCCATGCCAGACCAAATTTAGCAAAGGAATCTGAACATTAACCGTGTTCCAATAAAATATGTGCACATATGTGACGGAAACTAGGAATCGAAGACGAGAGCTTTACTAACAGCACGTGGATTGCGACCTTGATCTTGTTCGGTTTATTTATTGATGGCAGTTGTGTTGAGTCACTGTAGGAGAAGTTCCGTTATGTCCTCCAGCTAGCTTGTAATCTCTGTAACATTTCCTTCTTTCCAAAGCTCCTCCTTCTTGCTTTCTCTTTCTGGCTGATCTCCTCTGGGGTCTCCGACCCCCTTCATTCCTGACACACTATGCTACGTAATGTGGGTAGTTGCACGACAGCTGGAAAGCGTAATTCGTGATCAAGTATATGTAATATATACTACTGGAAAAAATATATGCGTACTTCGCGAAATAATGCAAGAAATGCCTGGGAGAACTGCGAATGCGCGAATCTAAATAGACATGCACGCAGGGGTGAAGGTAGAACAAAAACTAAAGTTGCCCTCTTCAAGCACCACGCGATGAAGGCATAGAGGGAAATCAATATGTAACTCCACACATTCTTGACCTCGGCTGGTCGTGCAGTGGCTCAGGCCAGTGGCGTAGATACGACCCCCATAGGTGCTGCTGCGCGGGGGGCCTTCAAACATACAGAATACTAAAATTGGTTGTGGGTTCTTTCGGATTGCATTCCGTTCTTTTGACAGAAGGCTGTATTCTAGATCCCTGTTAAAGCAATTGTGGGAGTAACTTCGCTAGGAATTGTATGGGCGCCCAGTTATCAAGTTTGCAGGTTCGTCCCTGACCGGTTATCTACGCTACTGGCTCAGGCAGTTAGGTACCGGCCTGTTACCGCGGAGGTCCGGGTTCGATCTCAGGTCCGTCCGTGTGTGGTTTGTGGTGGATGCAGTGGCACTGGGACAGGTTATTATGCGAGGACTTCAGTTCTCCAAGCCTGTATCGTTCCACAAATGACCAATACCATCATCTGTTACCGATGCGAATTATATCATGGCAGTTGGCAGTGTCGTTGTATGAAATAGGGGATTCACAAATCTCGGCCACAAGATCATCGTGTCGACCAAATTTGTGCTGTGGCGTCTAAGATTTGTGGATTCTCAGTACGGACCTTGCTTCATGTCACCCTTCTAGCCCCCAGAATTTCGAGGTGGTTTCTAGACCGTTGGAAAATTCGTGCATCCCTGAAATAGGACGCTTATAATATTAATCTCGGGATTTGATGGGGTGGGTGGTCAGTCTGACGCTCTGGCCGCTTTTACGCCTCGGGAAAGGGCTACCGGTACGCATTAAGTAGGATGCTGGGCGGACCCAGAGCGTGTCTGGATTTTTCAGAGGAGAGGAAAATGTCTTGCCTTCTTCGCTAATCGAACCACGATTTCTTGGTCGTCCAGCCAAGTAGCCTAGTCATCGCATTGATCAAGCTCTTCCGGCTGCCACAAAATAAGGAAAGTAGGCTAAAATGATGAATTGTATATTGGGAGGAATGTGGATCGAGTAACTTAGGAGGCTTCCTGTTCCAAAACAGGGAGTGTACGAAGTTTCAGTAATTCAAGGAGTGACGTACAAAACTACATATGCTTAAAGATTTAGACTAAAAATGTGACCAGACTGTTATCTAGACCGTCATATGGTAGTCAAAAGATTTTGTGTGCGTTAAATTATTACGTGCGTGTTCTGACACCTTGCATTTCATGAACAACTGCTAGTTCTGACTTTGAAACTACATAAACACGTAAGCCACATTTATTTCCCAAATGCAAGGAGTTGAAACATAACACTGATGCGCGTTCACGAAACCATTGTTGCCGTGGCAAAGCAATAAGTATCACACATTGTGAGTGTGTGTTTGTTACCTACGTTATCCAGCATGCAAAGCGCATGCGCCGTGTTATATTGTCATTTGAGGCCTCTTCGGCTCTACAGCATTTTTCCTCGTCTCAAAACGGCACGACTCTTGGAACATACGAGTTTTTGAACAAAAAATGTGTGTTTTGATTTTGGCTACAGTTCTTTCTAAAAAAGTTTCTCATTCTAAGAAGAATTGAGCGAGATATCATGAATATTCATAGGTGCTTAAGTAAAGTATCCGTTATTCCTGTCAGATTTTAATGAAACTTGCCTTTTCTCGACGGATTTTCGAAAAATACCAAAATTTCAAATTTCGTGAAAATCCTTCTAGTGCGAGCGGAGTTGTTCCATGCAGGTGGACAAACAGACAGATAACACGAAGGTAATAGTCACATTTCGCAGTTTTGCGAAAGCCTAGAAATTGTCAAGAATGTCACAATTTAGTCCGCACTTATGTTAGTAGTCAAAGTTACATGTTGTGAGTTATAAGCTTTCACCACTACTAGGTTTTGTGGCGTTTTTCCTAGCATAGCTGGAAGTGCTGTGTCCCTATATTATTTTTGCCCCTTTATTGTGCAGGTAACATTGGAGTTGATCTTAGCTTAGTATGGTGCGAGAAATTGAGATGTACATTCCTAACTGATAATCGTGTTCAGTGTTTGGTTTTGGCTGTCAGAAACGTACTTCTCCGTACATTCGTTGCAGTAGCAGAATTATTTACGGTAAACCCCAGGATAACTGGTTCTTATCCGGGGCTCGAACAGTGACCGGTATCTTGCAGTGTAGCCTAGTTACGTGAACGCGTCCATCTGTTAAATTCGTTTACTTTTACTACGCTTCACGGTAGCAAAATTACCTGTCAATGTGTTTTCGTCTTGTCAGTTGTATTTAACAGGATTTATTATGAAATAACTAGAGAAACAGTTTGGAATAGCAAAGGATGCAGGCCAGGTCACGCTGGAGATCCAGCTCCCTCATTGATTCATGTCAGCACCAGTCATGCAAGGTGCGCTGTAAATTGATCCATTGATGGCACTCTACAAGTAATACATTTTAGAAGTGCATGATTTATCACTCCACTACCTGAGAGCAGGCAAGGCAGCCATGGCTGCTGTTCCGTGTTTCTGTGAGTCGGGGTCCACGCATTTTGTTAGATAATTTGCAGTTGTTATTATATTTTGTATTCTCCATGTTTAAGGAAGCTGCTGGAAACGATTTCCTTGGCTCGCAGCCACACGTATTATCTAACAAACACGTTGTTCATTGCACGTAGAATTTCTGTTATTGAAATTTAAAAAGCTATACTCTGAATGTGTTCGAAGGTGGGCCGAGAGAGCGCAGTCGGTGTAGCGACTCGCTACGGGTTGGACGGTCCGGTATGGGATTCCGGGGGGGGGGGGGGGGGTCGAGATTTTCCGCACCCGTCCAGACCGGCTCTGGGGCCCACTTAGCCTCCTATACAATAGATACCGGGTCTTTTCGGGGGGTAAAGCGGCCGGGGCGTAGCGTTGACCACCCACTCCCATCTAACACCGAGGTTAAAGAAAGAGTAGAGCTATACCTCTACTCCACCCCTGGGCCTTCTTGGCCCGTTATAGGGTGAACATTACCTTTTTACCTTCGGTTCGAAGATCATTACTTTGCGCATTGTCCCCCAACATGCCCCACAATTCAAATCGCCAGGCTCAGATCTGGTGAACGAGGAGGCCACAGTCTCCTGATTATTATTTTGTCACGAGAAACACTGTGTAAAGAGAGCGTAATAGTGTTTGCAGTGTGAACTGTTACACTGTTTTGTTGAAAGTAGGCATAGGTTCTGTCGTAATCGGACAGGTGTTCAGGAATGTCAGAATATGTGTTATATATCGATGTGAACTGATGGTTTAAGAGAAGCAATGGACCTAAATATCCTAGGTGCATTCATTGCACATCACACAACAATCTTATTGTCATGCAATGACATGTGTATTAGCACTGGAAACCTGCTACTCTGAGAAGTTATTTATCCGCTGAGACGAAAAGAATTTTCGCTGCTAAGCAGAAAGAGTGTGGGTTTTGTTTCACTATCGTTTGTCCGATGCGGCTACTAATTCTTAAAGTTCAGTCTCGCTTCGCGACCTGGGTCGCAGAGTTTTTGAACCACGCTTGTCTTGTGTGGATACGAATGCATCAGTTTTGTTGCATTTTGTGGCTATGAAGTCGAAACGCCGTTCCTTGTTAAAGTCGCACCAAAAATTCTCGTGGAGATTTCTCAAATTTGGTACCATTCCTTTCCAATTTGTTCTCAGCACATTTCTTGTTCTTGTTTTCGTACTGCTCTAGAATACAACCTGTCGCTCAAAAGCTTTTCACGGAATAAACAACATCTGCGACCCGACGGGAAGTGACTGGCGATTGTTGGAATTGAAGGCATGGCCCTGCCTAAACGTCACGAATGTTTATCGTCGTAAAATGGGGAATTCGTGTGTAATATGAAAAGGATACTTTTCACCGAGAGTTTCGGTTCTGTGTTCCTGATAACGTTTCGTCACACCAAGTTTGTCTCCAGTCCTAAGGGTAGCGGTTCAGTTGAGATTGTCACATGGCGAGATCATGCGACATCCTATCACACGGTTTGGCGCATCACCTGGCGCAAGGCGCGTGCCTACAACTCGAAAGTGAGTCCAGCTGACTTACTGTTGCCAAGTTGGCAGCCTTAGAGAGGCCTGTATACACGATGTGTTCGTATACAAGGACTAACCGGTAATTAAGGTTAATTATATTGACGCCCATAAAAAAGTTAATCCTTCCCTGCTTCGATTATCATGACAGTCACAGATGCCAAACATAAATTTTTGCAAAGATCTCATATCGATTTCGCCCAAATTGGACAATAAATGTGGAAAGTACGCCCGTAAGTAAAGTGTGGCTTTCACTGCACCGATTTTCATGAAACCCACAGTCACTCAGTAGATTTTTTGGACGCCTCTAGTACCGAACTGTTTCTAAATCGAAATATCAGTTTAGAAAACGCGGGCAAAATTTCTTGTGGGCCCATGAGTAAAGTCTGGCTTTTATTGTTTCGATGTTTTTGGAATTCCGAAATGCTCACCGACTTCATGTGGAGCTCGTCTGTCCGAATTTCAACCATACCGGTCAAAAAATATGGCCAGTAGGTGGTAGAAATTAATTTAGGCTCCAAGTAAATCATGACTGGCTGAGCAGATTTTCGTGAAGATCGAAGGAACGGTTTAGTCGTTAAAAGTGATAGGTCACGGACAGTCGCACGGACGGGCGGTCGGACGTCTTCTCTCACGTAAGGTGTTCATTTTTCTTTGTAAAGAGCACAAAGAATTACAAAGCTCCCCGTTGTGTAATTTTACTCTTCTTATGCTTGTTTCTATTCCTCGGGCCGAAATGTTCTGAGTACCTGTGTTCTCGGTCGCGCTCGATCTGTATTGTGAGCCAGTTGCACACCTGTATAAAAATAACATGCAAAGTTACAGTTCTGTATGTTTTAGTGACTTGTCGTCAATAGATGCAATAGGAGTACATGTGCCGGAATGGGAACTATCAGTTCCAGCATGTTATGTGCTGTGAATTTCTTTATGAATATAATATTGGTTTTGTTACCGTCCATCGCAAGTGTTTTAGTGTGATATAAAATACAGATTTCAAGATCTGCCACGGCCGTCTCCATACGTTAAACATCTTCATGGCCGAGCAAGTAATGGGTGCCCTGAAATCCAATACCGTTGTAAGTCGAAAATGATCCGAATTTACAAACAGTTTGAACCTGCACATCTCATCTCCTGATTTTTAGGTTTTCTTTTCTCCTTTTTCAATTTATGTATAATTAAAGTGCCTTTAAGTTTATATACAAGGGCGCTTTGTGATGAATTTAGTAAGATGCGTAAGATTTTAACATAGTTTAATTAATTACAGTTGAAGAGATGGACCAATATCTGGACTACATAGGAGGTCCTGCAGGGGCGCTGGCCCTCACTGGGGTTGCAGCTGCATCGGCGTTCTATTTGGCAAGCCGTCCCACCCCACAGAAACCACTGGTAGAACTGCACTGTCAGAGCAGGATTTTGCCGGTAAGTACAGCTGACACATTGACTGCGCTGGCCTCTAACCACAGAGCCCATGTGTGGGAAGTGCCTGTGCCTTACACACGTAGTAGGAATGAAGGAACGTGCTTACAGCTAAGAGCTGTAAAAAGGAAATTTTATGTGCGGCACAGGATTTCATTATAGCGATATTACCGCACCCAGCTGCTTTGTGCGCGGGTAATTTACCAGTTTTGTATATTTGTTTAACCCTTTCCATATTGCTTAGAGAGACAGATGTCAGTAGGTACTCATTTTCATGGATTTTCTCAGTCCTGCTGGGCGAATGGCAGGACAATGTATTTAAATATGATATATCACCCTCATTTTACCGGATTTGAAGACGAGTAACCTCTGCAGATGATGAGGTATTATTGAATTTTCTCTTCCATAAACGTGAGAAGAATATTTAAAAAGGTTTTTGGTTCAACATTCTGCGTATGAAGTGTGTTTAGTTGACATCTTTCACACCGACACTCATTGCACGTAGAGATAAACAGACGGAGACGACCTGACTCGAAACGAGTCCTTCGTTTTGAGCATTGCATGGAGCTATGTGGAGCAGTAGTGTTTGGAATATGGTTACTCGCCCCCAGACTTCAATTTCCCAAGCTGATCTTTAACCAGGCGTTCAAACGTGATCAGCTATTTTAACGCGAGTGGTTAGCATTGCCGTCCGGCTGGCTTGAATGCGCCGGGCTTATTTTGGCATTTAGGGCTGGGGGCAGTCGGTCCCGGTGATGCAGTTAGCTGTTTGACGCAACTTCACTTAGGACCCAGTACGTCTCATTTCGAAATTTTTTGTACCTGGAGTTGGAACTGATTAAAAAGCTTTCTGAGATAAATGCAGTGTCGATTTTTCACTGGCATACATTTTCGCGCCTTGTTCGTTGGTAATTTATGGACGTGTACGAATGGATTGGTGGGCCGTGTAGCTCAGTCGGTATAGTGACTGACTACCGGCTGGACGGTCCAGGATCGAATCCCCGTGGGGACGAGATTTTCCGCCCTTCCAGACCGGCCCTGGGGCCCACCCAGCCTCCTGTAAAATGGGTACCGGGCCTTTCCCTGGGGTAAAGTGCGGCCGGGGCGTGCTGCTGACCACTCACTCCTTCTAGTGCCGCGGTCATGGAAGAGTAGAGCTATATCTGTACCCACCCTCTGGGCCACACCGTGCCTGTAACGGGATCACTTTGCCTTTTTTACGAATGAATTGGCATGAGAGTCATGGATCTGTTGTTATTGATTAATGGGATTTCGTTTAGAGTTTTAAATGCGAGGGAATGAGAGGGAATATTTCCATTTTTGCCTCAATAGTTTCCGAATATAGACTGAAAGCCCGGGTGAATTTTTCTTAGCTATGGTCCCCAGAGCCGTTCAGCAGCTCAACATATCCAGTGGGCTCGCTGATATATTCTGCAATGCATACTGCAGTGTCTAAAACATATTGGGAGCGCACGTATTCCACTACCTTGACTCTCCGATCGCAAGTAAAATTTGCGGAACTGTGTGTGAAGGTTTTCACTTACCTGAAACTCGACGAAGGATGAGAGTTCTTTGCTCCTGATGCCACTACTCGTAAATCTTGCTGGCGTGTTGGTTAGGCGAAAGGATATATTTCTGTGTGTGTCACTTTTATAGACAACGGCAGTTCACCAGACATGTGAAATATTTGTCACGATTAGGAAGGAATAGAACCCCACCTTCGGTAAAATATGTGCGATTTAGGCCAAACTTTAACGGACTATAGAATATACTCGTAGTAAAGAAAGAAAACTAAAAACGTTGCAGCTCATTGGCCGTGCAGTGTATGAGTTACGCATACTCTGCATTATATATATATATAAACACCCACACACATTGTCTTGAAGTACCTGCATTCATCGAAACATCCCTTAAACGGATTCTTGTAGGCCTCATGGAATTTCGTTACAAACGCATTTGATTACAACTGCCATAGTGAAGACGCAGATTATAGTGTATAAGTTTGGGGTTGGGGGATATTGGGCGTGTAACTTGCAAAGCATAATGGCCAGTACTTAACTTCATTCATTTAGAGCTGGAATCGGCGATTTTGTACAGATACGAAATGCGACCCTCCTCCTTGCGACAACTGTACAGTGTCTGTCGCTCTGGACGTCAGGGTGAACACGTGGAGAAGAAAGCAAGTTTTTCCGAGTGCAGCACTATGCAGTGGGAATATTAATAGGGCCCACATTTACAGACCCTACTATCTCTCCCTCTTTATATATATATGTATACATGTAAATATATATGTATATAATATTTAATGTATCATACTGAGGTCAAAATATGTTCATTTCAAAATGAATGGTAACACCCGGCAATGTGAAAGAACAAAGAAGCCAGCCATTAGATGTAGACTGAACCAAGAATTTAAGTTTCTGTACATAATAAACAAAAACTTAATACAGCGCCTAAATATATGTATATCAAAGCGAATTGTAACAATATGCAACACTATAAATGTAGCTAAGCCGCAAATAAATAAAATATAATACATGGCGACTGGGGTAGATTCCAAGGTACTGCTTCTGTGTTCCATAATATTCGCGTCTGAGTAACAAGAGGAAGGAGATGTGTTTCACTGCGTCACACTTATTGAGTGATTATGCTTACAGAAGTACTTGAATTCCACATGCCACGGGTTCAACACAACAGTCATAGACTAACCTTTGCAGCAAGTTTTACGTGATCGACAAACCAAGAGACGACAAGGTGTTTTGGCAACAGTCTTTCGTGTTGTGTTCGAACGTAAATAAAAGTGATGTATTTTTAAGTTTTGGCACGTAAGCCCCACGTCTACGATTAATTTATTTGCGTAGAATTACCTTATGATTCTGAATAGTGGAACTGCGTTATTGTGTGGTGTCAAACCTGTGTTTTACGCAACATGTTATACGTAGAATTCCGGGAACCGTCAATGGAGTAGACATATTTGCCGTCTTGTATATGAAGTTGGCTCTGTAAAGGTAAAGCAATACAATTACAGGCCTGGACAAGCCCTGAGGGTTCCAGGAGTTTGAGGCTCCCAGATTTCAAGACAGTCGGCACATGAAGGTGTTAAGGTTGTCATCACTTTACCCACAGGAAATATTCCTGGTACTCATTTCTGTTAGAGGTTGAGTCAACCCCAGGGCCATAGTGCGGCCGGAAGGATTATGCCAATAAAGAATTCCAATGACACCATCAGGAATCGAACCCGCAACCTTCCGGCTTGTAGCGCAATGTCTCAACCAACTGCGCCACCGCGTGCCCCAGATTAGCTCTGTGAGTTGTAAATCGCTTTCTATAATATATATTTAATTTGCGATCTCGAGAAAAGTTTCAGTTGAATGTCCGTATTTTGTCTTTTTTTTTTTGTTTCCAAATTGATAAAGTTGTGTCTGATTTACATGTGAAGTAACTGGTACGTTTGGTCTGCATGAACCAAAACACATTTTAATGACCACTTTTAAAGTATGTCGCTACTAGCAGATTTAATGTAGATTCGTGCAGTTATTTTGGAGTGGCAAAAATGACTACCCAATTGTACACACATATCGTGGAGTTTTTGAAAATAACTTATAGAAATACATATTCCAAATGTAGCTCGACTGCGTCATCCGATTACCATGCAGTCTGGACTGGCATAACGTGATTCGGTAAACTGAAAGGCCAACGCTGAGTTCTTGTGTCGTTGTGCTTCATGAGACACCCACCATTCTACGGTGCATGATGGGTTGTCTGTTGTCAGGACGTGACGACCAAAGAAAAAACGCAAGCTACAGATTCGCTTATGGCACTACTGCGATTCTTATGCCTTTAGTAGAATATATGCCTTTTATTTTTCTCTCTAAAATACCAATTCAATAAGCTGAAATGTCGGCATTTTGTACAGGTTTAGTTTATTTTGTAATACTTTGCGGTATTTGATCTTCTGCTGTAACTGATTTATCCGAAGTTTCTTTCGCATATAGTGTGTATGTTATGCATTTTTATATCATAATTAAATTATTCTAAAGTATATAAAATATTTCGCGAGTAAGCATTAAGGAATGCTGCAACTACGTTTAGGAATTTGACATTCGACATTTTAGGAATCAGTGAATTGCATGCGTAAGTCTTTGAAGTATGAAGTTCATGTAAGCAATCTTTACGAATTAAATTCCTGCCTCTCAGATAAGTAAGAGCTTCTTCAATTAAAAAAAAAATTCAGTGCTCAGCCTTTAGGGAAATAGCCGATATTTGTTACGAGAAACAAAGGAAATCGATACACACAATGTGTGGGCACAATGAATAGTATTTCTAGTCGTCAGTGTGCTGCAATGAACTACGAAGAAGCTTCCCTGACCCAAGAAGATGAAGGCGACATGTTCCGTCGAAACGTTGCGAACCACTTAACTAGGCTACGCAGCGTCACGCCGGCTGATGCACTCGTTTTCAGCGTTTAGGCTCCTAGATTTGAAATACTGTAATGTTGTTTGTCCATTGTTTAAGAGGATTCCGGATTAGTCTTCAGACACATTCCAAACTTTTCTTGAAAATTACTGAATATTCCTCAGCTGCTGCATTCTTAAAACGTAAAGACTTATCTAAGCTATAAAGTGCAATTTGGACCTGCGGCACTATATTGCGTGGCACTATTAGCGTGATGTAGGTCCCCGAAATAATGGACGTTCCCGAATGCAAGAATGATAACATCGTGCACACTTTGTTTTTAAAGATCATCCACTGCATCTCTATAATATGCATGTTCTGTAATGTGCAAATGTTGACAAATATTCAGCACCGCATGTTTCGACTGCGTTTGGGGCTGATCTCAATGACTACTTAGTATAAAACTATTGTAATATGTTTTCTTTTGGGTAATTCCCTGGCGTCCCAAAGCTAATAGCCGACGTTTCGGAACCCTCTATCGGTTCCATCTTCATAGGCAGGTGGATGAAGTATGACAAGGGATGGGATGTGTCATACTTCATCCACCTGCCTATGAAGATGGAACCGATAGAGGGTTCCGAAACGTCGGCTATTAGCTTTGTGACGCCGGGGAATTACCCAAAAGAAAACATATTACATACAGGACACGGCGAAAGC
>Ga0131853_10011128_pt1 | contig 16450 bp, 12 predicted proteins | sample TergutLab28metaG_FD_92764 | JGI IMG/M metagenome (GOLD analysis project Ga0131853, IMG submission 92764) | Labiotermes labralis P1 segment gut microbial communities from Petit-Saut dam, French Guiana - Lab288 P1 (version 2) (version 2) | ecosystem: Host-associated > Arthropoda: Insects >...
CACGCGGTCGCCGTCAGTGTCAGTGCGCAGGCCAGTGCCGCTGCGACAGCGAGCCCGGCCCGCCGCTTCCGGAAGCCACCCATACAGTGGATCTTCCCCGCCGCAAGTGCGCCGAACGCGGATACGTCAGGCCTTGTGGTTCTCTCCCAGCTTGTCCAGCATCATCTTGAGGGTTTTCCCGTCTCCCGGGTCGGCGAGTCCCGCGAACAGCGCCGCCGCGCCGATCCCGAAGAGGGAGTCCCGCCGGTTGCGGTCGATGAGCCCGGAACCCTTGTCCGACAGGGCGCGGAACGCGATCCCATCGGCGAGGATGACCAGCAGGTCCGCGAGCTGCTCGAACGTTAATCCCGGGCGCAGGCTCATCTCCCTCTGGTCGTAAACCTGCGTGCAGACGCTTTCCCATTTCGCGCGGAGGTCCAGGTTGGTTTCCCGGATTGCCTTATTGGATTCCGGGTCATTTCCCGCCGCAAGGGACGCCAGGACGGCGGCATGGCTGACGCCTTGGTCCAGCTTGTGCGCGAGGTCGTGATAAGAGACGTTCTGGACCGCGTCGTAGAAGCTGGAGGGCTCGGTCAGCTGTTTCGTGATCCCCGACTCATCGGTGAGGTGGAGAGACCAGTGGTACTGGGCGAGACAGAAGGAGAGCAGGTCCGCCTGGAATTTCTTGATGAATGGCCAGCGGTCCCGGAACTTCGCGTCGTTAGGAGTGAGATTCGCATTCCGCTCCTCGTCGATCCTTGCGGCCTCCCGCAAGACCAGAGGACCGGAGGCCGCCCCCGCGTGGCTGGCGAGAACGCGGACACCTGCGTCCAGAAAAAGTCGGGTAACCGGGTCGTTGGCTAGTCTCTTCTGGGCTTCAGGGGTGCCGCGCTGCCCTGCCAGGTTGCGCAGGATCGGGGTGAGGTCGTCGATGTCGTTGCGACCCGACTCCATGTTATTCAACGCGCATCCCTTCAGGTTCCGTGCTGGGTGAGTTAGCCTACCCGTTATTCCGAATGGTTCTGTGGATCTTCGGCTCCCTATTTTGGTCGTGGCGCGTGACCCAAGAAATAGTCCTCAATTTCATGAGGACGACGAATTGACAACATGGATTCGTTCACTACTTTCTGTTCCGTACCAACGGCAACAGCGGGCGCTAGGGTCTATCTATCAATCCAAGCCAAGCGAGCCACAAGGGGCATGATGGTTCCCGAGATTATTCTGTGCGCTAGTGCCGTTCCGGCGCTGGTCAACGAGTACGCGAACTGGAGGCGAATCAAGGAAAATACGCCGGACGCAATTGCGCGGAGGGCGTTGAAGGAAGCGTCGCGGATCCACGCGCGATGCTGGGACGCGACCCGGTGCGAAGAGCCGGGCCGGGGCCTGCAGATGATCGACGAGTGCACGCTCGACCTGCTCAGGATCATTTCCGTCGTTCCGTACGAGACGGCGTTCCTGCTGCTCAATCACCGTGACCGGTGCCTGGAAGCGGTACGGAACCCCCGCAACGCGGTACTGGGGCCGGTGCCGCGTCACCGGCGAGCATGATCCGTTAGGAATGCAAGGTTGTGGAGAAGACGACGGCGGGTCACCCGTGCTGGGTGGCCCGCCGTCGGCTGCGTTCGGTGTTACTTCGTGAAGACGTACTCGTTGAACCACTTCCACAGGGCCGGGATGCCGTCCTCGCGCTTGACCGAGGGGCTGTAGCCCAGGACCTCGCGGGCCAGGTCGTAGGAGGCGAAGTTGCGGCCCACCTCGCCCGGGCGCGCTTCCCGGTACTCGACCGGGTGGTCCGGCTTGCCCGCCGCCTTCCGGCACAGGTCGGCCAGCTCGGTGATGGACGTCTCCACGCCGGACGCGGCGTGCAGCACGGTGCCGCCGGGCAGGTCGTCCTTCTCCAGGGCCAGCTGCAGGGCGTTGGAGATGTCCACGACGTTCACGTAGTCCCGGGACGAGGTGCCGTCACCGTAGACGACCATCGGCTTGTCGTCGCGCAGGGACTCGAAGAACACGTTCAGCACACCGCGCTTGCGGCCGCACCACGGGCCGTACACGTTGCCGAAGCGGATCGCGGCCGTGCGGATCCCGTACGTCTTGGCGAACGCGTGCGCGTACCCCTCGCCGGCCAGCTTGCTCGCCCCGTAGGGGGAGATCGGCTTCGGCAGCGACTGCTCGTTGACCGGCGGGTTGGCGTCGCCGATCAGGGCGCCGCCGGTGGAGGCCTGCACGGTCTTGGCAATGTTGTTCCGGCGCGCGGCGTCCAGCACCTGGAACGTGCCGTTGACGTTGACGTCGAAGTTCATGGCCGGGTCGGCGACCGAGCCGACCACCGAGCCCGCGGCGGCCAGGTGGACGATCGAGTCCATCCCGCCGAGCGCGGAGTCGAGGTCCGAGGCGCTGCGGATGTCGCCCTTGACCAGCTCGGCGTCCACGCCTTCAAGATGGGCGGCGTCGCCCGTCGTCAGATTGTCGATAACCCGGACGCGGTAACCGCTCTCGACCAGGCGGCGAACCAGCGTCGCGCCCACGAAGCCGGCCCCGCCGGTGACAAGTACTCCCTCAGATGCGCTCACGGCAGCGGAGTTTACCCCTCGATTACAATGCGGCGCGGCAACTCTCGCCGGGACGGCTGCCGCCGGGGCGGGAAGAAAATCTCAGTTGCGAATTTGTCAGGATTCCGGGGAAGATCGGCCGGTGCCTGACGTGACGCGGATCTCGTGACCGCCCGCTGGAACCGGCTGGCCCGGTGGTGGCTGGGACGCTGCCGGGGCTGGCAGGAGATCATCCGGATGCTTCCCGCGGCGGGCCCGGCCGCGGTCGCCGCGATCACCCTCAACCTCATCGTCGGCGTGCTCCCGCTCGGCTTCATGATCGGCACCAGCGTGGCCATCGAGCGGGTGACGTCGGCCGGCCGGGCGGGCTGGAGCACGGCCCTGGCCGCGGTCGGCCTGGCCGTGGCCGCGCTGCTGCTGCAGACCGTGCTCTCCCCGTTCCAGGCCGCCTTCACCGAGCTGATCAGCCGGCGCGTCGACGGCGTGTGCGCCCGGGGGCTGATGCGAGCGACCTTGACGGACGCGCCCGCCGACCTGCTGGAAGAGCCGGACATGCTGAACCTGCTGGGCGACGCGCGCCGGGGCCTGGTGGAGTACTACAACACTCCGGGATCCGCTGTCGCCGGAATGATCACCCTGGTCGCCCGGTACGCGCAGCTCGCCGCCGCCGTCGTGATCACCGGGATCCTGCTCGGCCCGGCGGCCGCCCTGGTGATCGCCGTGGCCGCGATGGTGCCCCGGATGGGACACCGGGTGCTGCAGGCCCGGTACTCCAGACTGCGGACCGACTCCGCGTCGGTCCTGCGCCGGGCGTTCTACATCGCGGACACCGGCAGCGAGCCCGCCTTCGGCCCCGAGATCCGGGTACTGGGCACGCTGCCCTGGTGGCGGGAGCGCTCCGGGAAGGACTCCGCGGCCTGGCAGCGCCTGGTGTGGCGGGTCCGCCGGCGGAACGCGGTATGGCCGTTCGCCGTCTACAGCCTGGTCACCCTGACGAGCGGGGCGCTTGCCCTGGTCATGCTGCGGGACGCCTTCGGCCGGGGCGGGCTCGGAGTACTGGGACTGTCCCTGGCCCTGCAGGCACTTCTGGTCCCGCTGCGGTTCGGGTCCTACTTCCCCGAGTCCGACGTGCAGACCGAGGACGGCATGCGGGGCCGGGGCGCGATGCTGGCGGTCGAACGGGCCGCCGCGCGGCGGTCGCTGACCCGGCCGGGGGCCGTCGGCGCCGGGCGGATCCCGCGTTCTCGCGTCACGTTCGAGCAGGTCACCTTCCGCTACCCCGGAGGCAGCCGTCCCGTCCTCGACCAGCTCGACCTCACCCTCCCGGCAGGCACGTCCACGGCGATCGTAGGACTGAACGGAGCGGGCAAGACCACCCTGGTCAAGCTCCTGTCCCGGCTGCACGAACCAGCCAGCGGGCGGATCACCGTGGACGGGACACCCCTCGGCTCCTTCGACCCCCGGTCCTGGCAGCGCCGCCTCGCCGTCATCCACCAGGACTACGTGCGGTACGAACTCGACGCGGCCGCCAATATCGGGCTGGGCGCCCCGTCCCGGATGGGAGACCAGGAGGCCCTGGCACGGGCCGTCGAGTGGGCGGGCGCCTCCGACGTGATCGCGGCGCTGCCGGACGGGCTGTCCACCGTGCTGTCCAGCCGGTACCCCGGCGGCGTGGACCTGTCCGGCGGGCAGTGGCAGCGGATCGCCCTGGCCCGCGCGCTGTTCGCCGTCGAAGGCGGCGCGTCCGTCCTGGTCCTGGACGAGCCGACCGCGCAACTGGACGTGCGGGCCGAGGTCGCGTTCTTCGACCGGTTCCTGGAACTGACTCGCGGGCTGACGACCCTGGTGATCTCGCACCGGTTCTCCACGGTGCGGCGCGCCGACCAGATCGTGGTTCTCGACGGCGGCCGCATCACCGAGCGGGGCACCCACGCCTCGCTGATGACGGCGGGCGGGACGTACGCGGAACTCTTCGAACTGCAGGCGCGCCGGTTCGCCGATGAATCCCCTTCTGAGGAGCTGTCGTGAGGATCTTCCGGGCGGCCCGGTTCCTGCTCACCCTGGGCCTGCGGGTGGACGCGGTACGGCTGCTGCGCGCCACGGTGCTCGTGGTGGCGTCCTACGTAGCCGCGCCCCTGGCGGCCCTGTCCTTGCGCGACTTCACCAACGACGTCCTGGCCCGCCACCCGGGTTCGGCGCTGGCCGCCGCGGTGCTGGCCGCGACGGCACTCGTCGTCCAGCTGACGTTCGGCCACTTCGCGCACGTCGATCACTTCGAGGTATCCGAGGCCGGGCAGATGCGGCTGCGCGGCGAGCTCATGGACCTGGTCAACGGGCCGCCCCGGATCGACCACCTGGACTCGCCCGGGGTCGCCGACAGCGTGGATCTGGTCCGCGACGGGCTGCACGCCACGTCCTTGGCGCTGGAAGGCATGCTGCAGCTGGCGGGCCTGCTGCTGCAACTGGTCATCACCATCGTCCTGCTGGCCCTGGTCAACCCGTGGTTCGTGTTCCTGCCGCTCTGCGCCGTGGTGCCGGTCCTGGCCGAGCGGAGAGCGCAGGCCCTGGTGGAAGGGACCCGGGAGCGGAACGCCGCGCGCCTCCGGCTTTCCAAGCATTTCCTGGAGCTGTCGACCGTCACGGACTCGGTGACCGAACTGCGGCTGTTCGGAGCCGAGGAGGAGATCCTGCGCCGCCAGCGGGACGCCTGGAACCAGGTGACTACGGCGATGTGGCGGGCCCAGCTGAAGGCCGCGCTGTACCGGGCGGCGGGCCAGGGGTTCTTCGCCCTCGGCTACGGCGGCGCCGTCGCGGGTGAATTGTTCGGCGTGCTTCGCGGGCACGGCTCCGGCGGTTCCGTGGGCAGCCTGGTCCTCGTCATTACCCTCGCGGTGCAGGTAAGCGTGCAGGTCTCCAGCGCCCTCGGGATCCTGTCCCTGCTGCAGGTCGCGTCCCGTACCAGCGACCGGATCACCGGCCTGCGGGCTCTTGCCGCCTCGGCCGCCCAGAGTCTGCCCGCACTGCCCGCCGCCGTCCCGGAACGGCTGAGCCGCGGGATCACGCTCGAGAACGTCTCCTTCGCCTACCCGGGCGCGACCCGGCCGGTGCTGTCGGACGTCTCGCTGCACATTCCCGCCGGCGCGGTCCTGGCCCTGGTCGGCGAGAACGGCGCGGGCAAATCCACCCTGGTCAAGCTCCTGTGCGGCCTGTATGCGCCGACCAGCGGCCGGATTCTGGTCGACGGGCAGGACCTGGCCGGGGCTGACCCGGGGGAGTGGCGGTCCCGGGTGGCCGCCCTGTTCCAGGACTTCCAGCGCATCGAGCTGACCCTGCGCGAGAGCATCGGTCACGGCTCCGTCGCGGATGTCGACGACACCGAGGCGGTGGGAGCCGCCGCGGCACGGGCCCGTGCGGACCGGGTGCTGGAGGCGGTCCCCGGCGGCCTGGACGGGTACGTGGGCCACTCCTACGCCGACGGCGCGGAACTGTCCGGCGGCCAGTGGCAGACGGTCGGCCTGGCTCGCGCCCTGATGCGCCGCCGCCCGCTGCTGCTGATCCTCGACGAGCCCGCCGCGGCCCTCGACGCGTCCGCCGAGCACGACCTGTTCGAGCGGTACGCGTCGTCGGCCGGCCAGGCCGGGCGGGAAGACGGGGGCGTCACCGTGCTCATTTCCCACCGGTTCTCCACGGTGGGCATGGCCAGCCTCATCGCGGTCCTCGACCACGGCCAGCTCACCGAATCCGGCACCCACCGTGAGCTCATGGCCGAAGGAGGCCTGTACGCCGAGCTCTTCACCCTCCAGGCCCGCGCCTACCACTGACCTGCACTAACCTGTTGGAAGCCTCGGGCCGGCGGCGAGAGTGGGGGGTGCCGAGTGAACATGCACTCTGGGCCCGGCCATTCCGGTGCGGCGGTCCTGGCCGCGTTCCACGCGGCGATTCTGACCCAGGGGCTCGTGATCGTCATGGCCCTGGCCTTCCTCTGGCTGCTGCGGACCGCGATGCGTGGCGGGAAGCCCGGCCTCAAAGGTGATAACAGCAACAGGCATGGAGTGCTGGCCTGGGTCCTCCCGCCGGGCGAGCCCCGGGGACGCAGGACGCTGCGGATCTCATTCGGCCTGCTGTGGCTGATCGACGGGCTCCTGCAGGCCCAGCCGCAGATGCCGCTCGGACTCCCGTCCCAGGTGATCGTCCCCTCGGCGCAGGGCTCCCCGGGCTGGGTGCGGGCCCTGGTGAACTGGGGAGCGGCCGGATGGGTTCATCACCCGGCGCAAGAGGCCGCCGCCGCGATCTGGATCCAGGCTGGCATCGGGCTGTGGCTGCTGGCCGTGCCGGGCGGCCGCTGGTCCCGGCTCGGCGGCGCCGCGAGCGTCGCGTGGGGCCTGGGGGTGTGGGCGTTCGGCGAGTCGTTCGGCGGAATCCTCGCGCCCGGGCTGAGCTGGCTCGACGGCGCGCCCGGGGCCGTCCTGCTCTACGCGGTCGCCGGAGTGCTCCTGATGCTTCCGGTCGGCGCGTGGCGCACGCGGCGCCCCGGCCAGGCACTGATGGGCCTGCTGGGCGTCTTCTTCCTCGGGATGGCGGCGCTGCAGGCCTGGCCGGACAACGGCTTCTGGCAGGGCGGAAGCGGTGGCGCGGTCGCGAGCATGGCGTCCTCCATGGCCCAGACGCCGCAGCCGGGATTCCTGGCCTCGCTGCTGAACGGCTTCAGCGCGTTCACGGCGGCGAACGCCTTCGCCGTCAACCTGGCCGTGGTGGCCGTACTGATCGTCGTGGGCGGGGCGTGCCTGCTGGGCACGTTCCGGGGGCCGTCGTCCCTGGTCCGGGCCGTGGTGATCGCCGGGTCGGTGTTCTGCCTCGCGGTGTGGGTGCTGGTCCAGGACCTCGGGGTCCTCGGCGGACTGGGGACGGACCCGAACAGCATGATCCCCCTCATCGCGCTGCTGGCCAGCAGCTACGCGGCCCTCTCGCCCGGCGCCAGCATCGAGGCCAGCATGGTGTCGATCGCGGCCTGGTAGGTCACGGCCATGACCCGTGTATCGAACTGACGGAAGACCCCGTCCGCCTGCGCCCGGTCTCCACCGAATTTCCGAGCTTCGGGCGCGAGATGACCCTGATAAAACCCGCAAACGGCCCATATTGCGACCGGCTCGCGCCCAAAGCCGCCTGCATGCTTTACCCGGCCGACAGCGGCGACGATTCCGAAGCCGGACCCCCGAATCGGACCACTGAGGTCTCAGCAGGTTCCCCGAAGCGTGCGATGTAGTGCCAGACGTACTTCACGGTCTGGGGGGCGTGCTGCCCGGCCAGGGACACGTCTCCGAGTGCCGCGGCGGTCAGCGGGCCGACAGCGGCGAGTACTTCGGCGAGGGCGACCGCCTCGGGAGTTCTGAAGCCCGGGTGCCGTCGCACGTGCTCGATATCCAGGACGAAGCCCTCGTGCCATTCGACCGGGCACGGGAGACGTCGCGCGGCCGACTCGACGGCCGTGCCCCGGAAGCACGGGTCCAGCACCAGGGCCTCGACGTCGCTTTCCAGCCGGATCCCTCCATGCACGTGAGCCTCGACGTAATCGTCCAGGAAATCGCGGCGGTCGGCGGCCGCGATAGCGACGACCCCGGCCCGGTCGGCGGTCCCGAAGTTCACCGGCCGGTCGAAGCTGTCCGGATAGCAGAACGTGGCGCGGTCGAGCACGGTCTCCTTCAGCCGGAAGAACGATGACCCGAACCGGGGCGACCCGCCATGAGGCCGCCCGCGGAAGTTCAGCGATCCGTACAGAGGCCGCTCCGCGGCGGGCGTCTCGTCGTAGGCCCCGCCGAACATCTGGCTCTCCCACTGCCAGCGCCACCCGCCGGGGTACGCGGTCAGCCCGCCGTTACTGGTCCCCGTGTCGAACTGCGACCGGTACATCCCGTCGCGGGCCATGCTCTCCAGCACGCTGACCCCGTGGAAGTCGCGCTCTGGATGAAAGTGCAGGGTGATCCGCGTCCGCCGGTCCAGCGGGGATCCCTCCGACCGGCCGCGCACATAGGCGACCGCAGCCAGCGCCGGGGAGAACGAGGGTACCGTCACGGTGACCTACCAGCTGCCCCACTTCAGCGCCGGCGAGGGCAGTTCCGGCGGCGTCAAGAACGCGGGCGGGGCCGTCAGGTCCAGCGCGCCGAGGGGTGATTTCGCCGCCGCGTCCCGCCGGGTCAGCGCGGGCAGGTTCCATTTTTCCTCGACGAGCTTCAGGACCGAGGTGTGGTCGAATACGTCCGACAGGACGCAGTCCGGCCGCGCGTACGGTGACACGACCACGGCGGGAACCCGGAACCCGTAGGTGTCGTAGGAACCCGGGCCCTCGACGAGCTGCTCAGCGTGCCGGACATACGCCGGGAACAGCACCTTGAGCGGGGGGCGCAGCGGGGACGGGTGCGCGACGCGACTGTGGCCGGGTACGTCGTCCGGCGGCACCGCCGCCGGCGGGGCGACATGGTCGTAGTAGCCGCCGTGCTCGTCGTAGGTCCAGATGAGCAGCGTGTCCGCCCACCCCGGGCCGTTCATGACCCGGTTGATGACCTCGGCGGCGAAGCTCTCCCCTCGGCGGATGTCGAGCGGGTTTTCCTCCGAGAAGCTCTTGAAGTCCGGGTCGACGATCGAGAAGGACGGGAGCGTCCCGGCGTCCGCGTCGGAGAAGAACCGCTCGATGCTTCGGACGTGGGCCATATAGCCGGCCATCCCGAGCGGGTACAGGGCCGACGTGAACTGCAGGTCCCGCTCGAACTCGTACCCGGCCTTGCGCAGCGGCCGGCCGAGGTGAGCCAGATGGTGCCCGGTCCGGCGCCGCCGGTACCGCATGAAGCGGCGGAACTCGGACTGGTCGCTTCCGGCGGGCCGGTAGTTGGCCCAGGAGATGCCGTGCCGGGTCAGCATGTCCATGATCGTGCCGGCCCGCGGCCCGTCCAGCAGGTTGACGGGCAGGTCGTCCATCAGGCCGTTGGCCGTCCCGGCTATCAGGAACCGGCGGTTCGGGAACGTCGGGCCCAGGCACGAACTGAACCAGCGGTCCGCCAGCGGAAAGGTTCGCGCCAGCCCGTGGTAGAACGGCAGATCCCGCTCCGTCCAGTAGGTCATGGGAGCGGTCTTGTCGCCCTCGGGTGCGGCCTGCTCGACCGAGGACACGAAGCCGTTCATCTTGCCGCCGGCCCACTGAGCGTGGGTGGCGCTCCAGCTCTGGCAGGGCACGCCGTCTTCCTGCGTGGTCGAGGCCGCGGGACGGGCCCGGATGACGGCCCCCGTGGAGTCGGGATTCCCGGCGTCCGGCGTCCCGTCCTCTCCCAGCGGGAACCCCTCGCCCCGGCCGAGGGTGCCCAGGTAGTTGTCGAAGGAGTGGTTCTCCATCATCAGGACGACGATGTGCTTGATCTGCGGCAGCATGTCGCTGGCGACTGGGCGGGAAGGGTCGGGCCGGTCGCCCGGCCCGGCGGAGCGTGTCTGGCGGTCCCGCCGTCGCACCTGCTGACGTTCGATCCGCTCCCAGGTGCTCGCGCTGGCCATGTTCAGGTACTCCTCCGCCGCTCGGCTGATTCCGTGGACACCGGACGATCAGCCACCATATGGGGCGAAGATGAACGCAGAGCCAGGGGCCGCCTGTCACGTATCCGCGCCATGGTCGGCGATCGCCTGCGAGACGAGGACGACGGCGAGCGCGAGCCGGTCGGCGTCCGACCGGCACCTTCGTCTCCGCTCACGACCTGGTCGCATGGTGACTGACTCGCGCCTCGGGCCAGGCTCTCCAGCACGCTGGTGGCGGGCAGGGCGCTACGGCAGTTCTTAAGCCGCGTGAACAGCGGTCCGCCGCGGGGGAGCAGGTCGCGGAACTGCTGAAGGACCCGGAATCCACTGCTGGCGAGGTAGCGGCGGAGCGTGTAGCGTCCGTGTCATGGCAGATCCCCTGGCTCTGGCCATCGCCGCGGCTGCCGCGGGTAAGGCGGCGGAGTCCATGACGGAGCAGGCACAACAGGCCATCGCGGTGCTGGTGGGGAAGGTCCGGGAACGGTTGCGGCGGCGTCCCGGTGGCATCCCAGCGCTAGACGCGGCCGGGCATGATGAGGCTGAGATGGAGCCCCTCGCTCTGGTCCTGGAACGGGAGTTTGAAGTGAGCCCGGATTTCCGTGACGAGGTCGCCGGGCTGTGGAGGCAGATTCTGGAGAGCGGTGCGGAGTCTGGCGTCTCTAACGTCTTCCTCGGCAAGGCGGACAAGGTCGTCCAGGTGCGTGACGTGCAGGGCGACCTGACGATCAACTGATCAGGCTGGCGGGAAACGCCAGTGTGATTGAAGTAGCGCTTGCCGTTTTCTGGTGCTGCCAGACAAGAGGAAACGGGAAACATTCGGAAAGCTCTTGCCATTCACTTTTCGCCGACAGAACCTTATGGGGATGTCTTCGGCTGTTTAACTGTTCGGGTGATGATGGCGGGGAAGCACGTGACTCGCGAATATCTCAGTTTCGGTCCAGAACTCAGGAGGAGGCGCCTGGAAGCGGATCTAACGCTTACACGGATGGCTTCTCTCGTGCATTACAGTAAGGCGCACCTGAGCAAGGTGGAACGCGGGCTCAAGGAACCCAGCCAGGACCTGGCCCGGCTCTGCGACGCGGAACTGTGTGCGCATGGGGAGCTCGCCTCGCTGGCAGCCGACCGGCGGAAAGCGGCCCATGGGTGTCCTGACCTGCGCTCATGTGGTCTGTCGCGGGCTGAAGAGACTACGGGCGAAGATCCGGCACGGGATCGCCTCGCGACTCGGCGGCAGGTGCTCGCCGCGGGGATCCTGACGATCCCGGGCGTCGGAATAATCACGAGAACAGATTCCGAGCGGACAGATAACACGATTATCGTGGACTCTTTCCGAAGTATATTCGATCACTATCGGCAGCTAGGGCAGATTAGTGATCCAGAATTGCTGATTCATCCGCTGATAGCACAGAACGCCCTGCTCCAGGAGCTGCTTAAGGCCGCTAGCCTCAAGTCCCGAAACAAGATGCTGATCTTGAGTTCCCGGTATGCGGAGTATATTGGTTGGCTATTCCAGGAATCAGGGGATGATGCCGGCGCCCTGCGCTGGACCAGCCAGGCCGCTGACCTTGCCGGTGCTGGCGGCGATCCGGAGTTCGCGAGCTACGGGCTCGTGCGGCATGCGCTCGTGACGATGTACCAGGGGGACGCCGCGCGGACGACGTCTCTGTCGCAGCGGGCCCGGGCCCTCGGTCCGCCGCCGCGGATTGCCGGACTGGCCGCACTGCGTGAAGCCCAGGGCTATGCGCTCGCGGGCGACCATACGGCGTCGATGCGGGCCGTGGACCGGGCTGGCGCGTTGCTCGGGCGGGTCGGTATCAGCGGCGATGAGCCGGTCATCGGCAGCAGCAACCTCTCCGATCCGGCGGAAGTCGTCCGAGGGTGGTGCCTGCATGACCTGGGCAGGCCAGCCGAAGCGGCCGAGGTACTCGGGGCGCAACTGCTCCGGATCCCGCGGTCGGCGACCCGGACTCGTGCCCGGTTCGGCATCCGCCGGGCTCTGGCCTGCGCGGCGGCCGGAGAGGTCGAGCAGGCGTGCGCGTGCGTCAGCGGACTGCTTGACGGCGAGGGGATTCCCGGGTCAGCGACGATCGCCAAGGATCTGCGCACGCTATCGCGGGTGCTGGCCCGTCATCCGAAAAGCCCGCCGGTACGCGATCTCGCACCCCGGCTCGCGGCAGCGCTGCACGCTGCCTCCTGATAGCGAAAGAGAGATCCGTCATGCCCGATGTCTTCGTGAACTACCGCACCGGAGACGGCGACGAGGCCGCGAATATCCTCGAAAGCTACCTGACGGACCGGTTCGGCGACGGTTCCATCTTCCGGGCGGTTCGCTCTATCCAGCCAGGCAAGCCATATGACAAGAGCTTGCTCGCCGGCGTGTGGGGATGCCGTGTGCTGCTGGCGATCATAGGACCCTCCTGGACTGCGCACCCGGGCCTGAAAGAGGAAGAGGACTGGGTGCGCCGCGAAATCATCGAGGCCCGGGCCGCGAACGTGATCGTCATCCCGGTCTTGAAGGGGCGGCAGGCGGACCGGCTGCGTGCTGAGGACCTGCCACCAGAGCTGGAGTGGCTCGCGATGATGCAGTCGATGATCCTGGACACCCGGGACAGCGACGCGGACCTGCGCCGTATCGGCGACAAGCTGTCGGAACTCGTGCCTGCGCTCCGGGAAGCGGAGCAGACGGGCGACCCGGTCTCCGGATCTGGGCCGGTGCGGAACGAGACTAAGGACGTGGAGGGTCCTGTCACCCAGGTCGGATCCGTCGGAGGCGCATTCACGAATTCCCCCATGAGCAACCCGAAGGGGGTTAACAGCGGACCGGGGGACCAGTACAACTACTGGTATCCGTCTGAGCCTGAGCGTAAGGGGCCGTCCCCCCGCACGCAGCGAACGGATGATTTAAGAGAGCTGGACGAGCGCTTCGTGCCTCCTGACGGATATGGGATCGCCGAGGCGAAGCTCCGCGACCACGGCACCGTGTACCTGTACGGACCACACGGCTCGGGTCGGACGACTGCCGCGAGAATCTTGCTCAGCAGGGCCCGGCGCGGCGTGGGCACCATCCACGAGCTGCCCGTGCGGAGCAAGGGCTCCGACGGGGAAGCGCCGCTCGATCCAGGCACCGTCGACAACGGAAGCCTGGTCTGGGCCGACCTGAGGAACACCGGCGACTGGTCCTGGGACGAAGTTCGACGCTTCCTTCCCGACGTTCGGCATGCGATCCTGGAGCGCTCGGCCTACCTGGTAGCTGTGCTTCCTGATGAAGCCGAGAGCTATGAGGAGGAAACCAGGTCCTACTTCGCGGGGATCGAGCAGCCGCCGGTCGCTGATGTGCTGGTTAGGCACCTTGACGTGGCCGAGATCCCGCAGCCGGAGAAGGCGCGAGGGGCTGAGTTCGTTACTGACCAGCGGCCGATCCGGGAAGTGCCGGCGTATGTCAGTCATGTCAAGACCGCCAAGGCCGGAGCCCCGGACGCGGGAATCGTCGCGTGGTGCCAGACCGCGTACAAGATGCTGTCTGGCTACGACAAAGAAGTCAGCGAACTGGTACGGGATACGTCCAATGGACACCAGCGTGCGCTCATGCTCGCCGCCGCAATGCTGCCGAACGCGCATGCCGATTCCATTGAGGAAGGTGTGAGGCGGCTGCTCGAGCTGACGGGCCAGCCCGAATGCGATCGCGCGCCGTTGGAAAGACTGCCCCTGGAAGACCGCCTCGCGGTCATCAGTGCCAAGCGTGACCGGGAGGGCTACGTCGGTTTCCGGGAAACCGGGCGGGACGCCGTGATCCGTTCCTACTTCTGGTCGCACCTGGCCGAGTCGCGCGAGCCGCTGCGCACCTGGATCGCCACCGCGGTGAGCTCAGAAGCCCTTCCCGAGCCCGAGCAGGACACGCTCGTCGGCAACCTGACGCAGCTCTGCCTGACCGACCGGTATCAACAGCGCCTGCTGGAACTCGTGGCTGGCTGGACCCAGGCCGGCGCGGGCGGTCGCGCGATGCGGGCCGCCGCGCTCGTCCTGCGCCGCGGGCTCCGAGCGGACCAGGCCAGCCAGACGTTCCGTAAGCGTATCTACGACTGGTCTCGGGATGAGTCAATCAGCATCCAGCGGGCAACGGTCCTCGTGGGCGCGTGCCGCGACGACATGGCCGTCCGGGACCCCGACGCCGCGCTGGTCCGCTTGCTCCACCTGGCCCGGCGACGGCCCGGGCTGGGAGCCGAGGAGGCGGCAGTCGCCCTGGCACTGGAGGACCGGTCTCTGCTCCGGCTGGCCCTGGACCGCATATCGGGAACCCGGCGCGCCGCCGTGCTGCCCGCGGAACCGTGCATCTTCCTCGGGCTCGCTGACCCGCACCGGTTCACCGATCCCGGGCCCGGCGGGCGCATGCTCATCGGCGCGAGCACGGTGAGAGATCAGCTGGTGAGCGCCTGGGAGACAGTGTTCACGAACATGGACGCTGACTTCTGGGAACCGCGCGCGGGGGAATGGCTGGGAACGGCCTGCGCTGGCGGCGACGGAGCGGAGGCGCTCCTTGACGTGCTGGCCAGGGCCGTCGCGTCGCGGGTAGCGGCCGCCGCCCGGCTGTACGCGATGAGCCGCTGGTCTGGATTCGACCCGGCGGTGAGCACGATCCTGCGCCAGCGGATGACCGCGGCACAGGTGGCAATGGCGAGGGATCCCGGCGTACGGGAAGAGCCAGAAGGGACATCATGAGGGCGGAGCGAAAGATCCGGGTGAGTTGGCTGGTGCTCGGCGGTGCGGCGCTGGTCGGCGTGGTATTGCTGGTCAAGCTGGCGCACTGGCCCGTGTGGGCGGAGCTCCTGGTCACGATAGTGCTGCTCGGGATCCTGTGGCTGACGGTTGTTCGACGGCCGTACCTGAAGTCAGAGCGCTGGGCGGGACCGGACTCGGAGTCTGAGGACATCACCGTGCAGGCGGAGGTGATCCCGGAACCGGAGTTCCAGCGAGAGCCGGTCACCGGCGTGCGGCTCCCGAGCAGCCGACCTGACTACGACCTCGTTTTGTCCGGGACGGTCTGCTGGCAGCCGGTGACGCCTGACCCTGGCCAGCGTCCGTTCGCCGCCAGCGCGGTGGCGGTTGACTCCATCGTGCAGCGGGCCCGGGGCCTCGCCGAAAAACGGGATCCGGTCCATCTCTCCCTCGTCCAGCACGAGATGCGCCGGGTCCTGAGCGAACCGCAGCCTGATACCGACGGGCGCGTATGGGCCATGGCGGAGTCGGTTGAACTCACCCTTCCGGAGGAGGACCGCAAGCGGCTCGACGAGCTCGCGGAGGTACGGAAGAACGGGGAACTCTGGGACCACCAGCGGAGACAAGAGCAGAGCAAGCGCCAGTACCTCGGCGGCGATGTGCTGAAGAGCCCCGGCAGCGCGCTGGTCTGGTGGCTCGCCAGAAACGAGAACGCGATCGGCGACGCCGTCGAGAACATCGATCCTCTTCAACGGCTGTCAGACGCGGCGAATGACCTGAGCGGGACGGACGGCCCGTTCAACGGCATGAGCCAGGCGTTCTCCGCGGACGGAGATCCAGCGCCGTCGGCCACCGATCTCTTTGACCGCTTCATGCGGTCGATGAGGATCAGCGGAGATGAGGACCGGACCTACTTCGCGCATCAGGTGGCTGATCTCGTGGAGCCTCGCGATCCGGCCCTCGCGGGCGAGATGAGGGCGCGGTTCGACATACGGGAGCCGGACGACGGCTCCTGATCGCCCCGGCGGACGGCTGACGCCGGGGCGGGACAGGAACGAAGGCCCGTTTGGCGGGAAAAGGTTTCCTCAGTCGCTGGCCAGGGTGGCGCCGTCGGGGAGGTCGCCGACGGTGCGCTCGTAGACGGCCAGCCAGCCGCCCTCGCCGGACGGGGCGGGCGGGGTGAAGGCCGCGCGGCGGCGGTCGAGTTCGGCCGGGTCGACGTCCAGGTCCAGGGTCTGCCGGTCCAGGTCGATGGTGATCGGGTCGCCGTCGCGGACCAGGCCGAGCGGGCCGCCGGTGGCGGCCTCTGGGGAGACCTCGCCGACCACGATTCCCTTGTTGACCAGGCCGGACATCTGCCCGTCGGTGACCACCGCGCACTTGCCGCCCAGGCCCGCGCCGTCGAGGGCGAAGATGAACGCCGAGGTCAGGCCCATGCCGGGGCCGCCGCGCAGGCCGATGCCGGCCAGGCAGACCACCTCGCCCGGCTGGATCTCTCCGTTCCGGAGCCCGGCCAGCGCGGAATCCCGGGAGTCGTAGACCCGGGCCGGGCCGCTGAACCGGCGCGGCCGTTCGTCGGAGACCGCGAGCTTGATGACGCCGCCGCCCAGGGAACCGCGCAGCACGCGGATCGTGGGGTGCGACGCGAACGG
>Ga0131853_10011129_pt1 | contig 16449 bp, 13 predicted proteins | sample TergutLab28metaG_FD_92764 | JGI IMG/M metagenome (GOLD analysis project Ga0131853, IMG submission 92764) | Labiotermes labralis P1 segment gut microbial communities from Petit-Saut dam, French Guiana - Lab288 P1 (version 2) (version 2) | ecosystem: Host-associated > Arthropoda: Insects >...
GCTATCAAACGTAAAGTGCATGGCTTTCGAACGGACTTCTCACCACAACGATCCTGGGCAAGACACATAAGTAACATATACTGTATGCATATTACTGCTATCAAACGTAAAGTGCATGGCTTTTGAACGGACTTCTCACCACAAACGACCCTGGGCAAGACACACAAGCAATATATACTGTATACATAAAACTTAGATAATGCTTAACCTTTAGCGTCCTAAAAGAACGTACGCTGGTCTCTAAAACATAACATCAAATGGCCTACCATGCCATATGCTAAAAACTCAAGCAATCAAGAGATACAATTAACATTAGTAACAAATGTTTGTTACTGTAGTGGGGGGGGGAATGAAAATATATATATACACTTGCCATTAAACCTGTCTCCTAAACTTTAAATTCCAACACTACATTAAAAGGTTTATATTTACATGCACTTTGGGGCACTACCTGTCAATTTACGTACTACAAACACTTTTTAAAATTAAGAATGTGAGCTTGCCATATCACGTTTTATCTGTCTTCTTGTAATCACGTGTTTTGTTGTCCACTGAACATAAGAAAAGCAACACATTTCATTATGATGGGATAAACAATTAATATGAAAATGCTGCCAGTGTACAGTCCTCTATCCAATACTGAAAGCAGCTATTCTCTCTCCATTGAAGCTGCAAGACATGAAAAAAATTAAACTTTTAAAAGCACCATCCAACGTAATGCCATAAAACTCTACATATAACAAGCACAACGTATTTGTGTGTTCAGCACAATTCTCACAATCACAACTACTTCCCTAAATAGCATTAACAGAGTGGTCTTTGTAATGGCAATGCAGTGTGTTTACTATGAGGTATGAATTAAATTATATAAGATTTAAATAAACTTCAGGCTTAAAGACTTACAGCCACTACAACGGCAAACAATTGTGGTGGCATCTGGGTATGCGGTACCTGTAGTGTACCGAAGAACTTGGCATATGGTAGTGATGGACTATGATCCACATTCATACTTACCCTCACAGACTTGCTTTGAATAAGTTGTGAAGGGTCAATAGCAAGCTTGGCAGGTTGCATAGCCAGGCACAGCCAAGTGCTGACGAAAGGACACGCAGCCACTAGAAGATGTTCTAACTCGCTGTTACGCAACAGGTTGCCCCACACCTAGAAAAGAACACAGACGTACAATAACCATACTGTTGAACAGGGCCCGCTTGAGTGTCTGAGACACTGACAGTCACACCAGTATGCACGGTATCTCCCACATCACGGAAACCTGCTGCTGCCGTGTCTGGGATCCAAAATGCTACCCAGTACCACATCCCAGGGCCCAAGGAATGTTCACAATCACTGCCATTGGAACCTCAAATCTCACAAAGAGAGATACATATAAGACAGTCACTGTAGAAATAATACTAACCACCAGTTACAGGGGACTGACCCAGTCGTCATTACACATGCACTTCCCAATCATTACTGGTGACACATAGTATTAACATTCCATTTTAAAAATACACCCAGACCTTGTACCCCACCCTTTCATTTTGCACCTGTTTTGCTTTAATGCACACTGCCAAATTACATCACTTCTTCATCTGCACCATCTCAGTTTCAGTACAATGCAAAATTATTTCCTTCTTCCAGGACCTTACAATCAGACAACTGTGAAATTCCAGCACGTTTACAAATCCTATTCCACACCTGAATTTTATCGTTTTCCTGCTCTTTGCTTCCTGTTTCATGAACCTTAACAAAGGATAGATCAGTGAAAAAAATGATTAGGCTACAGGCTGAATAATCTGTGATTCAATTCCCATGAGGGACGATAAATTTTGTATTCTCCAAAATGGGGCTCTGGGACCCATCGAGCCCCCCCTAATCAATGGGTTAGCAGGGGTTCTTTCCTCAGGGGTATAAGAGATGGACAATGAAGCTGACCACTCATTTCCATACACTGCAGGGGGTTAAGAATGACTGGAGCTAATGACAACTTTACATTTTATGTACAATGAAAATATCTTCTTTGCTTTGGCCACGTATGTCTGTCATCGCCCAGTTTACTTTGTTTCGTGCCCAAGTTCCACACAGCCCAGGTTGTTTTGTTCCCTTGGGTGCATGTGGCCAACACTACACCAAAGAACACCATTACTCTAAGTCACAAATGTACAATATAAACGTCAACTACACACCACTCTGAACACAAAGCACTGGAACCCCATAACCACTCCCACATGTGGTTATGATGACCATGTGAACTGCTGCTCTCACGCACCCACATTCCACAATCCTCCCTCCCTCCATCCCTACTCACAGACTGTCTGCCAGGTTCAGGACCTCCACAGGACTGCTGTTCTGTCCTCCCTGAGCTTGCCCAGAGGACATGCTGATGCATTCCACCCCGCTACCCCCAACAATTCTTCCTTGTAATTTCCAACCAAGCACTGTGCCAAGAGCCACCTATCCTTGTCTTTAAAAACTACGCACAGTTATATCGCACTGCCAGTCAGTGGCATATAAGGTCTAAATATCTCTAAATTAAAGTGTTTGTCACTGTGGTCATTCCACATAAAACGTCCAAACACAGGGAGAGAACTGCACCTAATCAGTTAGCAGGCATGTAAAGTGATAAAAACTCATAGCAATTCACATGTGGAAAACTTCTAATAATGCTAAATTGAATTGAAGTTCCTGTAAGTGTTCTGCACTTTCACATAATAAACCAACATCATGTAAATTCAAAACACCAAAACATATTGACTTTGAGGGCAAGAATAAAAAGAAGTATTTCACTTACAAAACTTACCTCACAGACTATTTCACAACAGACAAATGCAGCATTCAGAGCACTCTGATGACAGTTTCTGAAACCTAACGCTGCAGCTCAAATACTAACAACTAACGCAAACGGAAAGCACGCAGTGTAAGATTATGCATTACCTGCTCTGCCAGGTCCTGAATTTCGGGGGTTGGTTCCACAATCACTCGTTGAAAGATGTGTCGCAGAGCATCCTGTAGCACAGCTGCAGTCCAACTCATACCATTGCCAACACTACGCTGCGCGGTCAGAGTGCGTAGGGTCTGTAATGTAGCGCGGCGAACAGACGATGTGCTATGGCACAGGAAAGGCCACACACGTGGCACCACCTCACTTAGTGGCTGCGGTCTGTGAAAACAACACACAAATAAAGCACTAGACAACAGTGTGGGACAGTGTCAACTTTATCTGTCAACATACTTTGTGATATGGCACACCCTTGATTACCCATTTGAGGATTATCCAGTTGCAAACTGTCTGTCCACAGTCATCACTGTCTGCTCAAACACAATCCTAATACAACCAAAGATCAGGGACTATTTACATAAACAAAAAGAACCTGCTCAAGAGCCACATATGTATCATGCATAAAAATTATAAATTTCTTTTATTTCCCATTTGTAGCTCATTAAAGTGTAGGTTTTGGAACGTTCAAAGTGTTTGAATGTGTTCGCGAATAGGTAGTTATGTTTATTCAGGTTGATGGATTTTGCTTAGGTGGTTGTTTGGTGAAATTTTTATTATTATTATTGTTGTTGATGCTGTTGTTTTTATCATTACCCATTACCCCCAGATAATGGAGAGAATGCCATAAATAAAATCAGTGTTTCAGAAATTGGTTCTATTTCTGGCTTCAGGTAGGCAAGATATTAACAGATTCCTGCTGTAGTGTGTTGGTACATCTGCTCTAGTGCATTACAGCAGCCCTATCTAAGGAATCAAACACACAGGAAATCTCCTCATATCCTGCGAGTTTTGAGGTTCTTGCGGAACTGTAACTAAGGATTCTGATTGTGACGCTGCTTTGCCAGGTAAGCAGTATGAGATACTTCAAAGGAATGCTGGGAACCACTTACTCACTGACACAGTATAATATACCAAAAGACCAGAATCCTCTTTAAATCCAGTCTACTGACAACAGAAATAGAATCCATTTCTCATACTGTGTAATTTTTGTAAAAAATAGTATGACAATGTAAAAAATGGTAAAGTGATCCCGTTACAGGCCCAGTGTGGCCCAGAGGGTGGGTAGAGGTATAGCTCTACTCTTCCATGACCGTGGCACTAGAAGGGAGTGAGTGGTCAGCAGCACGCCCCGGCCGCACTTTACTCCTGGGAAAGAACCAGTACCCATTTTACAGAAGGCTGGGTGGGCCCCAGGGCCAATCTGGACGGGCAGAAAATCTCGTCCCCACTGGGATTCAATCCCGGACCGTCCAGCCTGTAGTCAGTCATTATACCGAATGAGCTACCCGGCCCACAGTATGACAATGTAAACACATAAAAATGAATACACTTACACATTAAGTCAAATCAGATTAACACAACAGCAGCTAGGTAAAAACCAATGAAGCAGACTCATTTCTGTTTACATGTACACTTAATATGCTGCATCACTGGCAGACAAACCCCACTGCTACAAAGCCAATCAAACTACACACTTCACACTACACAATCATACATATTTTTCCCTACATTTCATTAAATGTCAACTGTATAAAAAAATATTTCAAATAAAACATACCGACTGCAACAAGCTTCCTATTTTATTACACATAACGGTTCTCGGTATAACGTGACATTTTTGAGAAAAATTATATACTATTTCATTTCCACATAAAACACATCAATACAAAAATTAAATTTGGTTGACAACTTTATCCATATAAACCCCCACTGCAATATTCAATCAGTATATAATCACAAGTTCAGAGGTTAGAACAACACGCAACAGGGGGGTAATGACAATCTTGAGTGTCGACACATTCAAATCAGCATAGGATGTGACACAATGTGGTTTGTTATACACACTGCAGGTTCCACTGAAATACCAGTGCATATTTAATGATTGTCCAACAAGATGTGACTTATTCGGTTTATTACTTTTCTGTAGGCAGCTCTACATGTTTCAGGTGCTGACACCCATCATCAGGAGCAAGTACAACTGTAATTACAGCTTCTGGTATTGATTAACCAGATCTACCACCAGCCGCTCTCATTGTTGAGTTGGAACTGTTCCCACTCAACAACGAGAGCGGATGGTAGTAGATCCGGTTAATCAATACCAGAAGCTGTAATTACAGATGTACGAGCTCCTGATGATGGGTGTCGACACCTGAAACATGTAGAGCTGCCTACAGAAATGTAATAAACTGAATAAGTCGCATCTTGTTGGACAATCATTAAATTCGATTCACGATGCACAGACCCATGTATATAAAAAACAGGTGCGTATCTAACACACTACAGAGCACCACATTCTGAAGAGACACCTTCTCTAGTTAATTACGTATTTTTGTGCGCATACAATATACAAAACACATCACATGACACATAAAAAACGTTTCAGAATAACAAGACATTAATTCAACAATCCAAGATTAACCCGTAGTACGTCAAAACATGAAACACTGATATCCCACTCCCACTTGTGATAGCATGTGCGATTTTACGTACGACATGTGTTCGTGTACAAGCGGTGAGCTGAGCAGAGCTGCTAGAAGCCCCATAAAGCTGTTACACGCAGCAGCCAACTCATCTTGTTCTAACAGCAAGTCCCACAGTCTGCGCACTGTCACCTCAACCTGATCTGGTAGATCCGACAAAATCTTGGCTGCAACAGGTATCAGCGCAGATGCTGCCACAGCCCCAACATCGTCCACTGGGTCCCCAAGACCATCCAAGATGTGGGTGAATGCCACTGGCAGTATCTCACTCACAACGTCCTACAAACCGAGAAGAAAAGGTCAAACAAGGGAGACAAAAAATGGCATCACATGAGAGCTACACTATTCAACAAAATTGTTGTATCCACTGCTGACCCAATGAGGAACGTATCTTAGATGTTGTTCCCAGGGAGGACGGACCTTGTAACTCTGGTTAAGATGCAGAGTTAGGCAGGTCGCACACACTCTCAATAATCCCCAAGCAGAATATATTGGAGTTCCATTGTGCAAGAGTATAGAGTAACTGCATTTACAACTGAAATGTATCAGTGACAATTCTTGCCAGTGGACTCTTCATTTCCGTTTGTACTCACTGACTGTGCAGCTTTGTACTCTGCTGCTCAGACACAGTTCGAGCTACGCAGCAGACTGCTGCCGCAGAACAAAGCAGGTATTGTTACATGTGTTGTTCCACACACTGCTCGCGCGATACACTTAGCGAGTCCAGTTATAAACAAAAAAGAAATGGAAGGAAATTATACTCCTCCCATGCCTGGTCTTAAGAGAGGCGAGAACTAAGCACGAGTAAATTGAGCTTATGACTGACATACAGTACATGTAAGAACGCTAAAAAGAAAAACCACAATAAAAAAAATCAATGTGTGTCAACTACACAACAAAATGTCATGAGTAAATTATATTTGTAACATGTTTTAAACAATCACCTGTTATGATAACAAAATTTGTGGGTTTATGATGGCTAGAATGGAAAGAGAATTCTGGTTAGTTGATTTTATAAAACTGACATCATGAACTCAAAAGACAGACTGCAAGGATGGGGATGTCTAAGCTAGTCAACAGCAGGTTTTGATATCAGCAGTGTTCAATGGTGTCACACTGTAATCATAAATGTGCCGCGAAGAAATCCGTACAAAATCAAAAACACAATGTCTTGCCTGCAGATCTCCAGTAAGCTCTGCTAGCTAGTGGACCCTGCCCTTGCTTCTAAAGTAAACTGGGGGCTAAACGTATAATCTTGTCTGTTTGTGTAAAGGTAAAGTGATCCCGTAACAGGCCCGGTGTGGCCCAGAGGGTGGGTAGATGACTGTGGCACTAGAAGGGGGTGAGAAACTATAGTAAGGTTACAGGGCCCCCATCAATCAATATGGGGCACAACGGGTCCGTTCTAATCAAGGCCTAGGTGCATCGGGGATGAGAGGCCCCAAACACAAATGCAAATCAATCAATCAAGGGGGTGAGTGGTCAGAAACACGCCCCAGCCGCACTTTACCCCCGGGAAAGACCCGGTACCCATTTTACAGTAGGCTGGGTGGGCCCCAGGGCTGGTCTGGACGGGCGGAAAATCTCATCCCCACTGGGATTCGACCCCGGACCGTCCAGCCCATAGTCAATCACAACACTGACTGAACTACCCAGCCCACCTGTCCATGTGCTCGCTCTAATTTAAACGAACACAAATTCCTGCATGTGTAAATATGAGGAGGCACAAATCTCAATGGGCATGAAAACTGAGTGAGCAGAATTTCAGCAGAAACAAATTCATGTTCACATGTATGTGAGGGTACAAATGTCTTGGAGGGACACATCTACAATATGAAAGGCCCAGCAGTCTTGCATAAATTCAACTACGCAGGTTATTATTATTGGTTTCATTGCTCAGTACTTGTTCACACAGATACTCAGCCTGAATGTATCCTACTTCAGGTTAAATAAAGTCAAAAATGCTACTGTAGGACACCCACTGAAGCTGACCATCTCAACATACAGTCCAAATTAAGAGGGTATTATAAAAATAAACAAATCAGGTCTATTAAACAGAAAACATCTTAAAATGACAAACCCAAAAATTCTATTTCATAATCCAGCACTGAATTTGAAAATGACTTTACTAGAATATTATTCCATAAAAATTCTGCATAAAATTATCCATTTTCACCATTAAACCACAATGTAATTCTTAACTTATGTAGTGCTTTTGACACATTCTTGAACACAATACGATAGACATTGTCACAAGCACAAACGCTAGACAAAAAGCTCAGTCCTGACACAAATATTGTACAAACACTGACTCCACCTTCATATATTTTTCTGCTTTCACTTTTTCCCAAAAACATCCTTCTGCTTATCACTCTTAATTTTAGTTACTCAATTATTATACCAACCACTGCACATATATAAAATTTATAAAATTTACACATTAAAACATCAAAAATTCTCCGACATGTTTCGGTCCTAGGACAATCATCAGGGAGCCATATTGTCCTTGCTAAAGTCACACTATAAAAAGCCACATTAATTTCGCTGTACCAGTTGGGTATTGTGGCAGCATGCCATGTTGTGTAATGTTATGTTGCGAAGAGTGCCCTGCAGGGCATTCTTCGCAACATAACATTACACATTCAAACTTACGTACCAAACCACATGACATATCCCAAACACCATTATCTTCAAACCACAGGGAGAAAATCAAATCTCATATATAACGTTAAACACTTCAGTCCCACTTCACATACTGACTGGCCACATCAATGAAGTCTACATTAATCCCAGTTCGTAACGAGTAACACCAGTTACAACAAGTTGCTGGAGGTTCAGTTCTTCTGACATGTAACAGTGTGTGTCTGTGGGTGACCAGTCACAAAAGATTTGAAAGAGTGTAGTGCCTTCATCTCCAAAGTCCAGCAGTCTGCTTGGAGTGTGCCATAGCCCTTCGAAATGCGCTGAACTACACACCCAGCAACATGGTGTCACACTCCAGATGGCATGAATCTCCAGCAACACCAGTGTCCGAACATCAAATTTCACATCACTAGTTACCTCTCTAACAGCAAGCAGGTACTTGAGCCCCAGCAAGCCTCCATGTCTTGCCTCCCATTCCTTCTGGGCCAGCAACTGCAGCAAAACTTTCAGCACTCCGTTCACACCCTCACGGCTCATCAAGTTCAGCACGGACCCTATAACAAAAGATTGCCAATGCACAGTGTTTCGTCACAATCAGCTGCTTTGCAACTACGTCAGACACAAACCAGACATCTTCTGTCCCCATTACCAAGTCAATTATGCTAGCCTTCACTGTGAGGGTGAACAACCTACAAAACACTGGTTTGTATCTCAGCCAGGACGTGTGTGAATACCCAAGACATTCATTCAATCAGCCAAACTGTAAGCTTGCTGTCTTACATAATTCCAACAGTTAAATGCATCACAGAAAATTATTACCACAAGACGCTACAGACGGATATAACAGCCAAACAAACACATTTAAAAGAGTTCTGGTGCTCATGTTAATTATGTACTGCATTTACCTAACAAAACACGTTATGTCCTTAATTTACCATACAAAAAATCATAGATCATCATACATTCACATATTATACCAAGCAGTATCACATAATTAACCTTCAACCACTGCCTGTTAGGATGCTAGTACCATTACCACCCAATGACTGTATTTCATATACTTAGTCAACAAATATATTTACTGAATTTTTTAAACATGATGCATTATAGTTGAAGAATAAGAGACCAACTTGATGTGACTTGTTTTTGTGTTTTATTTCACTTCTTCTATGCTCAACATGTTTCAGACATTAATACGCCCATCATCAGGAGCCTGCGACTTTTTCTATTGAATCACCACATTGGTCGTGTGCTCTTGTTTCAATGTGGCTGGGTCGGTGTGGTATCTGTGTACCAGGCTGAAGCTTCAGCCTGCTACAGATACCACACCAACCCACCCACACCGAAACTCCAACACACACCGAAACAAGAACACATGACCAATGTGGTGATTCAATAAAAAAAGTCGCAGGCTCCTGATGATGGACGTATTAACGTCCGAAACATGTTGAGCATAGAAGAAGTGAAATAAAACACAATAATAAGTGACATCAAGTTGGTCTCTTATTCTTCAACTATCACAATGACGCACAGTCCAATACACATAAGACGATGCATTATCTCAATTTTTCCTCCACAAAATACCATGTGTTTCATAATCTTATATTTTTTGGTTCATAGGATATTCACATTTACATAAATGGTGAACTAATATTTAAATGTCCAGCTCTGGCACCAAAGGGTTAAAACTCAGTATCAAAGCAACAAAATCTGATATGTGAGAACCTTCTACATTATGTCTTTTGCACCAAAATGGTGTAAAAGATCACACCATAAATATTCTAAAGTCCCATTACAGGCCTGAGGTGCCCAGAGAGTTCCAGAAAGTTAAGGTTCCCAGATTACGTGACAATGGCCCAGGATGTTGGTAAGGTTGTCAGCCTTACGCACCAGCCACCTTTACCCGCAGGAAATACTCCTAGTACTCATTTCTGTTATAGGCTCAGTCGACCCCAGGGACATAGTGGGATTGGAAGGATTATGTCAAGGAAAAATTCTAATGACACCATCTGGTATCAAACCAGCGACCTTCCGATTTGTAGCACAGCGCCTTAACCACTGTGCTACCCTCCATAAAATATTGTGTGTTGTAAACTGGGTGTTTTTGGTGACCAAACAGTAAGCAGGGAAACGCGGCCTTCTCATTTGCCAGATCTGAACCAGCATTATCTTTACATGTGGGACACATTAGGGGATGAAACGTATAGCAATAATCCTCGTACTGAAGACGACACAAAAAAAAATCATTCAGGTAGCAGTGTCTTCAATTCACTACCAGAATTCTTGATGTGCAATGAAAGGCACATTCGTTAAATGCCACAGGTGTCTGAAAGCTGAACCCTTCCACCATGTTCTTTAAACACAGTGATTAAAAACATAGCAGACACAGCAAACGGAAGAGCAGTTGGCAGTAACCAAAAACATGAGTCAAATATAATACTGACCCTATAATAATATTATACAGCCCAACACAAAAATTCTATACAGTCCTACCAGCACTGTGCACATGAACATACATGAAGACCCTGTTAGCACTGTGCATGTTAACAGTAATACTACACAAACCAGAGTACACATCCTACTGCAGCAAGTGCTGTCTTCTCCCCATCTCATTTTTCCCTCCAGTCCTACCCCTTGTTAGACTAGGATTAACAATAAAATATATGCTTTTTGACAACTAACCATTAAATGCAGATGAAGGGACATAAAAACTTGTCATAATTTGCACTGTAATTGATCAACTAAAACACAGGTTTTTCAGGATCCGCGTTTTATTTAAAAAACCAACTTGTAAATACAACACATATTCTTCTCGCTCAGAATGAACAACATTCAGACAGTTCCACTGTCCTTTGATCAATACCTGGTGATTTATATCCTGCAATATTTCAATAGCTATCTCAATTTCAAAGGCACTACACTTGGCCACATGTGGCTTGCGTGTACATACTTCAGTCGGCCTAACATCATTAAACCCATATACATTCAGCAAATGACAGAAATAATTCTTCTTCCCACTCAAAATACTGTGGGAATCTGCAACAGATCACCCTTGTTAACCTATGCTGAATCAGTTCACGCTGGTAACCCTTTTCAAATTCACCTTGCCCTCTATACATCTCCAGCATTCCTGTTCCTGCAGTTGGTTTCACAAGTCTTAACCGTTTCCGATCCTACGTCGGACCTCGTCCGATATTATGATTTTCCTCTTCCGCTCCAATGTCAGGTGACATCCGACACGTTTTTTTGTTGCGTTTGTGTGCCCTCTCCGCTGTCAGAGACTGTTCGACGCTTTTCCTCATGTAGTACAGACTTTAGCCAACAGATAGTGCAGGTTGTACTCTTTCTGTTTCTCGGCAGGCCATGTGTTTTGATGTGAACAGGTGATTGTGCGTTGTATTCGCGCAGTTGTGCTTGTTGGAAAATGGCAGGGATGAAGGGTGTAAGTGACAATGATATTGCTAGTGGACTTTTGAGGACAGTGAGGTTGAAGGAGAGTTTAGTGATGAAAGTGAGCATGAAGAAACTCTTCCTGTATGCAGTGATATTAGTTCCAGTGAGTCTGGATCTAGTGATGAAGAAGAAAGTGATGATAATATGCAACCTGTAACAAGCAGCTGGAAGGTTTATCGTGATGGTGATTGTGATCTCATAAAGTTCCCTTACACTGTTACACAAGAGGGATTCACCCTTCCTCACAGTGCTCAGCCAAAAACTGAACTTGAATATTTCCAGCTCTTTTTCTCAGATGATCTTATTGGCAAAACTGTTACCGCAACAAATATGTACGCAGCGGAAAAAATATAGAAAGTGACTCCACTAACAATATACTCAATGTGCCACATATGGAAGGATGTTTCATCAGAAGAAATGAAGGTGTTCTTTGGTGTAATACTGAACATGGCTCTGAATTTGAAGGCGCAATTAGTTGACTATTTTACTGAAGATTGGCTAGACCGAACCCCATTCTTCAAGGATATTTTCTCTCGTCTCCATTTTCTCCAAATATTTTGGATGCTGCATTTCGTTCCTCCTGTTGCAGCTCAAGGAAGTGTGTCTACCCGATGGAGCAAGGTGAAGAATGTTAGTGAGTATGTTGACAATACATGCTAAGAACTTCATGTACCGTGAAGAAATGTGGCTACAGATGAGAGCACAGTAGGTTTCAAAGGAAGGAATCAATTCAAGTGCTACAATCTGAAGAAGCCTACAAAGTGGGGCCTACGAATTTTTTGCCTGTGTGATTCAGAAAAAAGTTATGTGTTTTCTCACATTCCCTATTATGGCAAGACAACAACAGAAAGTCTTACTTGTCCTGATTTGCCATTTATGTCTCGAATAGTGATTCATTTGGCACAAGTTTTGCAAGCATATACGAGTGGTTCAGGCTATCACATCTACATTGACAGGTTCTATACAAGCCCTCAACTTGCTCGGGAATTGCATGAAATGAAAATACATATAACAGGAACAGGTATGGCTTCTAGGAAGGATTTTCCATGTGATCTGAAAAAGAAGAAACTTCAGGAATATGAATTATGTGCCTATCAATGTGATATGAAAATGATGTGCCTCTCATTCCATGACAAGAGGTTAGTGACAACGCTAAGTACATTCTTTGGCCCTCAGGCACAGTTGATCACTGGTTATAGGAAGAAACAGCCTGTCCAATTTGAAAAACCGACAGTTATTTTTGAATACACTAAGTTTCTGGAAGGAGTGGACAGAGCTGATCAGTCTGTGGATGTCACAGATTTACAAGGAGGTCCTACAAATGGTGGAAAAAATTATTCTTCTGGCTAATGGAAGATGCAGTTGCGAACAGCTACATCCTTTACTCATTAGATAAGAAGGAGAGTCAAGAAAAATTGCAGACACACCTTTCTTACAGGAGAAATCTCATCACTCACCTTGTGGGCAATGTGAGGAAGAGAAATTCAAGAAAGAGGGGAAGACCATCATCTTCTGACCCCTGAGGCAAGGCTAAATGGTAAGATGCATTTCATAATGCAAAATGAGAAAAAAATCAACAAAGGATTGCATGGTGTATGTATGCGTGTGTATCACGCAGCAAAGCACAGGATGCACACCCGCAGTTGGGCACTCTTAGCAACGTACCCTTACACAACAAGACATGCTGCCACAGAACCAGGATTATATAACGAAAGCAATCAGTAACTAGTTTTTAAAAGTGACTTTTGCAAGGAAAGTGTAGCTCCTTGAGGATGATCCTTGGATCGAAACATGTCAGAGCAATTTTAGTGTTTTAATGTGAAAAAGTTTTATGTATGTGCATCAGTTGGTGTACTATTAAATAACACTTTAATTATTTTATGTAACCTAAAATATATAATAAAATCATCAGGTGAGTTCATATTTATGTTTTTCTCTTTCAAAACTGTAGGATAATTACAAGTAATCCACCAAACTCTTTCCTGCCCAAAATAAATAAGAGCTGGGGAGTATGTGGTTGGCAGAAAAATTGGATTGGAAAGGGCTAAACACAAAGACAAAGCATCAGTGACAGTAGTGACAACTGTACGGAATTTCCTACATGGTGGTCTCTTTGGATGGACAATTTCTGAATTCCCCATAGTCAGCACAACTTTGAGAAACAAACTGTCTTGTCCGTTCATAAATTAAAAAAATAAATGTCCTTTTTGGTGGGGTGAGGTTACGGGGGCAATTTTGCTAAACACTCAAGGGAAGAAACATTTCTGGCTTCACTGAAAAAGAACAGAGAACCAATGGTTTCCACATATCGTAACAATGAAATGTGTGTCAGTAAACAAGTGTAACGACATAACACACAGTGCTTCAGTTTGTGGCTACAACATTCACACAGGGGTGACAGTCTATAAAATCAAATGCTCTGGTCTATCCAAATGTTTGAAATGGTGTATGAAACTAAGAGGCATATAATTAACAACTATTACATGCCACTTCCTGCTGGCTCATTTAAGGTACTAAAAAAGCCCACTCAGTCACCTGGCCCTACATGTGCGTTCATGCACAAGCAAGAACACACACACACAAAATGTTGGGAAGTGGCAAATGACAATTGTCAGATAAAAAAAGACCTTTTATTTAAGATGTTTCTCAGTTTTACCACTCACTTCCCTGTGGCAGTGTACATGTCACTGACAATCAACAAAGCAACAGACACCCAAGCATTCAGACTCCAACCATGTACAAAAAGATAGACAAAGTGCACTTTATCCTGTGCATGAACCTCTATTCACTGAACCACTGTCTAAAATACTCACTAAATGCCACATGCTGAAGGGGATGCCCAATGCTCGGTAAAAGGCAAAATCTTAGAGGCCATGTGCTGTTCTTCTGGGATATGAATGACAGCAAGTCACTGGGTAACTGGTTCCCGACAATTCAAGGTAACGCACTTCAACATTCCAGCTCTTCTCATGCCTCTACACTATTCAAGAAGACACTATATTCTTTTGAAACATCAGGAACTGATTACCCAGCAATGCAGCAACGCACCTCAGAAGACGACTACACCACCACAAGAACATCAAGAATCATGAGCTGCACAACATGTTGTAAATGCGGTGTGAGGGAGGAAGGAATGCAATGGTGCCACAGTATCAAGCTTCTTTGCGCATGGAAAGATGTTTTAAGAGTCACTGCAAAAATCTGCATTTCCTGTAGTTCCCATTAATCCACTGCAAAAATCTTACCAATTTATTTGTATACATCACAAGTTTCATCAATTTCAGAAAACATGCTGCAAATATCGAAAAAAATGCTACTACACACATCAATTGGTTCCGACTCTCAAATGTCTGCAATGCAGGGTTAATAACGCAGTCCATGGTAGTCCTGGATTAGCGTGTCCCACTTACCTAAGCCTTGGGCACAAGTTTCCCTGACAGGTGCAACAACCTGGTCAGACACAAAGTCACCAAATCGATCCAACGCTAGTACACAAAGCAGTCTCAATGATGTGTCTTCCAGCCAGTGTTGGTGACAATCCTCCATCTGCAATCAGAACAGACATGCCAAACCCTTAAACAGCTTTCCTGCACACACCTGCACACACACACACACACACACAAACAAACAAACACAAACTCATCATGTTTCTTACTTTTTCTCAAAAAACACTAGGCCTTGAATGGATAAGTAACAAATCATGACTAAAGCAGAACAATTTTTGGTTTCATATTCTAAATATTGAAGGACTTATTTATTCTTTGTTCATTTACAATTTTCAATTACTATGGTTACCAAGAATCTGAGCCCTCTGTTCAGTAAAAATGGGACTCTGAAAACTTCTACGACAAGGACTTGCTTGGCAGGAGGCACAAAATGAAAACACCCTCACACACAACAATAAGCACATACATACAAGTGAACATACCAAAAGGAACTATAGTTAACCATACATGAGGAACGGCCGAGAAACACTGGTTCATGTCATGAATTCCTTTTTGAACCAAACTTTTTAACAAGAAACTCCAGTACTTAGAAAAGCCCAATTACTAATGACACCTACCAACACTGTTGTAGTGACTACAGGGGTTGTGTCACCACTATATGTAGTGCCCAAGCCGAGCGGTACATTTGGGCAACCCTACTGTGGCCATTAAGTGGCCTATCCTGGAATTCCCGTGGCGTCAGGGAACAAATGGTAGCGATAGCCAAAATCGGAGGCTTCATAGTTACCTACGTATTTCGGGGGCTAAAGGACACCTTTGGGTTCAGTGAGTGACGACCACGTAACAAACTTAACAGTGAATTCTATTGTCTACTATATATACATTAATATACATATAAATTATACAAGTATGAAATAAGATGCTTAAGTTCCTTGGTTACGCTAAATTATTCATTACAGAATTATGGCTCAATTAATCGTCACGCCACTATTCAATCCCAATCAGTAATCGTACAATTTAGAAAAGTATTTTGTTTCCGAAAGTGACTCGCTAAAATAAGCAATTCAATAATCGTTCAGTCCAGCTCACCACCTGTTATCAGCCACAATACGAAGCAGCCCAACATGACAACCGATGATGTATTATAAAGTATAACCTTACTGCAGGCAACAGAGTGACATTGTGTAGTAGACCAACATTACTTCAGTAGATCTTCTCTCTGGTGATACAAATCTTGCGAGTCTTGCATTAACCTAATTTCCTCAGGATTTTATAGTGGCGTTGTGCTGACTCAAATGTTTTACTTAATTTTATTAAAATATAACCAACTAATTGCACCAATATGTGATACTAAAATCTTATTTACACATTAAAACATGTCACTTGGTTAAAATAATTCCTACAACTCCTACATGTTTCAGTCTGTCAA
>Ga0131853_10011130_pt1 | contig 16448 bp, 15 predicted proteins | sample TergutLab28metaG_FD_92764 | JGI IMG/M metagenome (GOLD analysis project Ga0131853, IMG submission 92764) | Labiotermes labralis P1 segment gut microbial communities from Petit-Saut dam, French Guiana - Lab288 P1 (version 2) (version 2) | ecosystem: Host-associated > Arthropoda: Insects >...
GCTTCAGCTGTTGGGTTTGTTCCCGGAAGAATGTGTGATGAAGCAAATGAAGAAGATATCAACAAAGTAGCCGAATTATTGGAAATGACACCGGAAGGTGTCATGAGAAGACTTGAGGCTTCTTATGTACGAGAGGATACCTTCGTTTTGCTAAGGACTATTTCCAGAAATGCCCAGGAGTTAATCGACGAATTATTGACTGTTCAAGGTATCATGGTGAGTAACACCATTGTCAGATACTATCCTTTAGGACGAAAAGCGGCTCATTTGGTGGGATATATCCAAAATATAAATGCGGAAGAGTTGGAACTCCTTAGAGAAGAAGGCTATCATATGAACAGTGTCATCGGAAAGGCCGGATTAGAGCGGATATACGAGGATCAGCTTCGCGCCAGAGACGGACGGGAAATTTTTATTGTTGATTACCAAGGAAACAGAAGGGAAACCTTAGCACAAATCACACCAACAAACGGTGTGGATATCCATTTAACAATTGATGCCTATATTCAAAGTCGGCTTTATGATTTGTTTACGACAGATAAAAGCGCTTCTGTAGCGCTGCATCCAAAAACAGGCGAAGTCCTTGCCCTGGTCAGTACCCCATCCTATGATCCAAATGATTTTGTACGCGGAATGACAACTAATACATGGACTGCGCTCAATGAAGATGAAAACCTCCCTTTGTTTAATCGGTTTAGGGCAACGTTTAGTCCCGGCTCTACAATGAAGGCACTCACAGCGGCAATCGGCGTAGATGCGGGTATCATCGATCCAAACGAAGATTTTGGTCCCAGCGGACGACGCTGGCAAAAAAATGAAAGCTGGGGCGGCTTTTTTGTAACCACAGTAAGAGAATATGCCGGCCCAGCCAATATTTACAATGCAATGGCTTTTTCGGACAATATCTATTTTGCAAAAGCCGCTTTAAGGATTGGCAGTGAAGTATTTACGGATGGACTTACGGATTTAGGTTTTGGAGAACAGATACCTTTCGAATATGGGTTATTTTCTTCAACAATTTCATCCACAGGAACATTAACGTCGGAAATACAATTAGCCGACAGCGGGTATGGACAAGGAGAAATACTTACGAACCCTGTTCATCTGGCGGTTATTTATGCCGCTTTTGTTAATGAAGGTAATATCCTGCAGCCTCGCTTAATTCGTGAAACCTCGGGTTACGGCAATTTTCTTGAACCGATATTTTGGAAACAGGATGCTTTTTCACCTGAAACGGCACGTGTTGTATTAGATAGCCTGATTCATTCAATAGAATATGGGACGGGTGTAGGCGCAAGGATTCCCGGAATGACTCTTGCGGGTAAAACGGGTACGGCGGAAATAAAGTTAACTCAGGACGATCTAACGGGAAGGGAACTGGGCTGGTTTGTTTTGTTTACGGCAGACGAAAATGCGGAAGCCCCGCTTTTGGTCGTTTCTATGGTTGAGGATGTTCAAGGCCGGGGAGGAAGTGGCTATGTGGTGCCTAAGGTTGTGTCATTGTTTAGGTAGCATCTCCTCTGTCAGGGCCGTCCTTCATTGAATTCACTTACATGCTGTCAATAAAACGATCCACCACCAACTGCCGAAATTCCGGATGGGTAAATCAGCCGAAATGCTTATCGAAACAGAAGAGACGCTACAAAAAATAAGCAGGGCCGTTGGTATACTAAACACCAGCTATTTTTATTCGCTGTTTAAAAAACAATATTATATGACCCCCATGCAGTATCGGGAGGAAAGAAGGACATTATCATGGAAAGAGCAATCGACATTGATATGAAAAAATACTACGAACCGGACAAAGTTAAAAAAGCGGTTCCACTCGAGCCAATTCCAGACGAAGTGCGCATCCAGTATCTACGCCCCGGCGAACTTTTGCACATTCAGGAAAACTTCCCTGTTGCATATCAGCCTGTGGGAACAATCGAATGGCACGGACGCCAAAATCCACTGGGCTGCGATACGATCAAAGCTGAGTCTATCTGTATCCAAGCAGCTAAGATAACGGGAGGTGCTGTTATGCCTCCTATATATTTTGGGACGGATTCCTCGTGGGATTGCGGCCATGGTTTAGGCCGTGGAATGGATGCCGTGGCAGGCTTTCAGCTACCGGGTTCTTTTTACCAAATGCCGGAGCCGTTACTTGAAAATTTTTACAAAGCCGCTTTTGAAAATTATCTGTCACGGGGTTTTAAACTAGTTCTTATCGTGTCTGGACACAATGCGGTATCTCAGCAGTTGCTTTTCGATAGGATTTGCTACGACATGAAATCTGATGAAGGATTGGAGCCGGTATGTTTTACAATGGAATATATGCTGTGCTTCAAAAAGATGATCCCAGGAGGCATTCGGATCACGCGGGATTTTATGAAACCAGTATGATGATGCATTTGGCGGGTGAAAGGGTAAAGCCGGATGCCAACAATGATTGCGAAGTACCTGAGCTGGCTATATCTACCCATAAATCGCTGACTGAGGCATCAGCTAAAGAAGGGGATATGTATTTTCAACTTCAAATTGAAGGACTGATCAAATTTGCAAGAGAGCGGTTAGATAGATTACAATATAACCTGGGAGGGAATAATGACCTTACTTGTAATTAGACATGGACAATCAGAAGCTGATATATTAGAAGTGATGGAAGGCCGCGCTAACTTTAACCTCACTGATTTAGGAAAAAAGCAAGCGCAATTAATGTCCAAATGGGTGGTGCAAAATTATGATGTCGATAAAATATTTTCCAGCCCACTCAAAAGGGCAAGTCAAACAGCCCATATTCTAAGCGAGCGTACAGGTGTGGAAATCATATTTGACGATGATCTGATGGAATGGCAAAATGGTCTTATCGCAGGTATGCCACGAGAAGAAGCTAGGGCAAAATATCCAAACCCCAAAGCAAAGTATCCCCACACAGCTATGTACGAACAAGAGAGCGATATCCAATTTAGAATGAGAGCAGAAACCATTTTATCCAAAATAATTAATGAAAACCCAACGGATCATACGATCGCCGTAGTTTCCCATAACGGACTTATCGGTCAGTTATTTCAAAGCTTCATACAATCACCGATTACAGGCTCAAATGTCTATATAGGCAGGACCGGTGATACGGGCATACATGAATGGCGGATTGATGGAAACAGACGGGGTATTATTCATGTCAATTTGCAAGAGCATCTAACGGGGGCAGAGTATGCAAAGACGAGATAAAGACAATTATTACCTGGATATTGCCGAAGCAGTATCTCAACGATGTACATGTATGCGAAGGCATTATGGGGCGGTTATCGTCAAAGACGACGAAATTATATCTACGGGCTATGTAGGTGCCCCCCGTGGAAGAAAGAATTGTTCGGATTTACAATCCTGTGTGCGGGAAGAGAGAAAAATAGCCCGGGGTGAAAGATATGAGCTTTGCCGTAGCGTACATGCCGAAGCAAACGCCATCATCAGTGCGCCACGAAAGGACATGCTTGGCAGTTTTATGTATTTAACGGGTATTGATATCACCATAAGTGATTATGTAAAAAATGCTAATAGCTGCGCCATGTGTAAGAAGCTAATTATTAACGCAGGTATATTAAAGGTAATTATCAGAGATGATGAGGATAATTATCGAGTGATTGATGTTGACGATTGGATTAGCACTGATGAGTCGTTAGAAGGTACGATAGGTTACTAAGAAACATATTATATTACAATCCATGGAGGTGCATTATGAACAAAATATCATTTTCCCCCAGTATGATTCCACTGGCGGCTTTACAAATTACCTTGTTTGTTGCGGGTCTTATCAGTATACTGCGCAAACCCCTTCCACTGAGTGGAAAATGGAAATGGATACCGCTACTGTTTGTTAACACAATAGGTCCAATCATCTACTTTGCGGTAGGTTCAAAATCCCTTGATAAAAAAGTGGCTATGCTGCAAAAAACTGATGAATTGGGATAATCTTATATGTGCGGACGATATGTGATTATGGATGATGGAGATATTGAAGAGATCTATAAGATATTGCAAAATATAAGCATGAGATATTCCGAAACCGGCGCATCGGCAAAAACCGGGGAGATATTCCCCACCGATAATGCTCCTGTTTTGTCTGTAAATGAAGGGAAACCCACATTAAGCTTGATGAAATGGGGGTTTCCAAAATGGAACAGCAAAGGGGTCATTATTAACGCGAAGGCCGAGACTGTTGCGGGTAAAAAAGTGTTTGCAAAAGCCATTACCCAGCGGCGTTGTGTCATCCCGTCCACCGGGTTTTACGAATGGGGCAGAGTAGGGGATGACGGCAAATCAAAGGTTAAATATCAATTTAATACTCCCGACAGTCCCATGCTTTATATGGCCGGAGTTTACACCGACGAGCGTTTTGTAATTTTGACCAGATCCGCTAACGAATCTATTCGGACTATACATGATCGTATGCCGGTTATCTTATACAAGCACGAACTGGTTAGCTGGCTTACAGACTATCAATTTGCGGATTTTGCCATGAAGCGTGATAGTATGAAACTAGTCAGGACAACCGCTCAGGAAAAATAAAACAATTCGCTATATCATTTCACTAAAAGCTTTCATTGCCCGAGGTATATCAATGTTTTGCGGACATAAGGGATTACAATTGCCGCAAAGTATACACGCCGAGGGCTTTTCTTCATTTTTAAGCGTCTTTATCGCAACATTAAGAAACCACCCCATATCATATCCGGCTTCATTGTACATAGTCAGCAGCATTGGAATATCCAGATTTTGAGGACAACCCTCAACACAGTATCTACAAGCTGTACAGGGTACAAGTTCTGTAATGGTTTCCCTCACTTGTTTTAAAAGCGCGATATCGTCCTTGGTTACGGGGTTGTGCTTGGAAAACAGGCTAAGATTTTCTTTAAGCTGCTCTAGTGTGGACATACCACTTAAGATAACAGGTATATTGTCAAAGGATTGCAAATAACGAAATGCCCAAGCCGCTTGGGAATCCTCCGGACGGGCAGCTTTAAGCATGGCTTCGGCATCAGCCTTTAGGTTTACTAATTTTCCGCCACGCAGGGGTTCCATAACAAAAACCGAAAGACCATGTTTAGTGAGGATGTCATATTTTTTTCCCGCTTCCTGCAAAGTCCAATCCATATAATTCATTTGTATCAAAGCAAATTCAAAATCCTTGCAATCCCGTGCGGCTAAATAATTCAAAAATTTTTCAATGGTGTCCGGACGGCCATGAGAAGAAAAGCCCAAGTGGCGTATGCGTCCTTTTGCTTTTTGTTCTAACAAACAGTCAATAATTCCCAATTTTTCGCTTGTATAGATGCCGTATGTATTTTCGGATACATTATGCAGCATAAAAAAATCAAAATAATCCACACCGCATCTTTCCATTTGAAAATCAAACACATCAAGCGGACTGGAAAATGCCTTGCCGGACACTTCCAGTTTGCCATCATTAAAGCTCATCAAATTACCGGGCAGTTTTGATGACAAATACCAGCTGTCACGGGGAAAACGTGCCATGGTTTTGCCAAGAAAACGTTCCGAATCACCGTCATGATAAAAATATGACGTATCATAGTAATTGATCCCATGTTCGTAGGCGTATTCGATTAATTCTGTTGCCTTCGGGTAGTCGATAGGGGCACCGTAACCCTGTCCGGTAGCGGGCAGGCGCATGGCTCCCATGCCCAGTGAAGAAAGTTGTAAATTTTTAAATTGTTTGTAGATCATTGATACATCCCTCTCATCTGATTAAATTGTTTGTATATTGCGAGTTTCTAATCTCATTCCAAAGTTTAGCGAGCAGATAAGCAAAGTTTTAAACGTGGATTAATATTACCGACCGCTTTTGACGTTTTGGGGAAAGGCGATCAAAGCCGCTAAAATACAGCTTTTGAGGTATAATCACAAGCAAACAAAACCTTTTCTATACGCCAAACGCCAGCACAAATTCTTCATTCATAAAAAAATATTCAGGAATTTCATAAGCCAAAAACGCGTTGTAATTATCAATATCCAAACCAAAACTTTGTGCCCCTGCCCATACGGTAACAATATCTTAAATTTGCTAAGCATGCAACCGAAAATAGTTACAAAAAGACTAACTGTGCAACCAGTTACTGCAATTAGGAGCCTCCGCAACTTTTTTCATTTTGCTATTGACAAATACAATTCATATCCTTATAATATATCCGTAAGATATATCTAAAAGCGATAATGAAAGGAGACAACCACATGCTTGACTATATTGTGATGGGCATGACTCTGGATGAAGAACTTACAGGATATGACATCAAAAAAGAAGTAGAAAGCAGCATAGGAAGATTTTACAAAGTAAGCTATGGACAATTATACCCCGCCCTAACCAAACTTACAGACAAGGGCTACTTAACCATGAACGAGCAAATGCAAGGGAAGCGATTGAAAAAATATTACAAAACAACCGAACTTGGAAAAAGTATATTTTTAGAATGGCTTGCGACTCCAGTTGACTTCAATGCCAGCGGCGAAACCCAATTAGCCCAAATCTTTTTTTATGGCCATCTGCCAAAAGAAATACGGGATAAGCGCCTGCAAGAGTATGAATTTTTTGTTCAACAAGGGCTGCATCACTTAGAAAATCTCGCCAAAACCCTTCCGGACGAAGATATGAGTGAAAAGGATTATTATGCCATATCCACGCTATATTATTTTCTACAAAACATGCATAACACTCTACATTGGCTCAGACATATCAAAAAACAAAAGCCATTTTCACAATTTTTGCAAGATAATAATCAAGATGAAAAAGAAGATGAATAGGAGAGAAAAAAATGAATAGTAGCTTGACCTATAACTCAAATGAAAATGGACAAAGGGGATTTCAAGGTTCGCCGACAACAAAAGCCGTGCGTAGTACCGGTCAAATGCTTAGTAACATTCATGCCATAATTGGTTGGATACTCTTTGTAGTAGGCGTATTTATCTTTGCACTGCACTTTCAATTTGACCATCCTGCCGCCGTACTTTCACTGAGAATAACCGGAGGGTCGCTGGCATTGTCTGGAGCTGTTGAACTGATTGTCTCTGCCTTTTTTCGCAGATCTGTCCGCCGGGAACAAACAAAACTGGCTCGGTTAAAAGCCGAGGGTTGGAGTTTTCCCGGCGAAGTTACAGATATTCATCGCTATATTGGTGTGCATTTCGGTCGCTCTTTTCCTGTTTACGCCGAATGTTCCTATAAAAATCGTGAAGGTAAAACCTGTTTAGTGAGTAGCCGGTCTTTCTTATATGAAAATGAAAGCTTTTGCCAATTTCCCTATAGTATGGCGGCATCAGGCACTCCCAGCCGTGACCAATACTCTGCTTCGGTGTACGTCAATCCCTACGATCCCTCAGATTATGCTGTGGAAATCTTTACACAGACAACAAAAATGAACTTCAAATAGGAGGAAGAAAAAATGAAAGTATTAGTGATCAACGGTTCGCCACGGAGCGAACAAGGCAACACCATGCATCTGACCCGCGCTTTTTTGGAAGGCGCAGGCTGGCAGGGTGCCGAAATCATCGACCTTACAAAGCATCAGATAGAACACTGTATGGGCTGCTTTGCCTGCTGGTTTCATACCCCGGGTAAATGTGTGATTAATGATAGTATGACCGAGCTTCTGCCAAAGATTATCGGGGCGGATGTAGTTATTTGGTCATTCCCACTGTATTACTACAACATCCCCGGCAAGCTCAAAAGTTTTATTGATCGCCAGCTTCCGATGGTATTGCCCGAAATGAGTGAGGGTAATGAGAGCGGTGACCATCCGGACAGATACGACCTTTCCGGTCAGCGTAACATACTCATCTCAAGCTGTGGCTTTTGGACCGCAGAAGGAAATTACCCCAGCGTAGAAGCAATGTTTGACCGTATATGGGGTGAGGGGAGATATGGGGATAATAAGTACGAGAAAATTTTTGCAGGTCAAGGCTCTTTGCTTGGACTGTCGACTCAAGAAATCCCGCCGGAGGTGCTTACCGTTGCCCCAAATGCTTATGAGGTTCAGGCACAGGTCGCCGCATACCTTGATGTGGTACGTACAGCCGGAGCACAATGGGCGGTAGGTGAAATTGATGATACGACCCGTCGACAATTAGAACAACCGATTATGAGTAAAGAAGCATTTGAAACGGCGGCTAATGCGAGCTTTGCACAGATGCAGCAATAAAGCATATGCAGCTGCAATTTTTTTGTTGACGTTCTCCACTAATTACAATAGTATTAACAATTAGAAGTAGTGAGTAAGCAACACTATCAAAAACTACATATCCAAGGAGGATGGAAAACATGCAGCAAATAAGTAAGCGCTTCAAAAAATTGCATAAGGTTTTAGCACTGTTCGTAGCTTTTGCAGCAATGTCTGTCATACTGTCTACAACTGCTGTGGTAGCCGGAGAGAATACGGAAAGATACAATTACCCTACCGAAATTACTTATCCTATGCCCGATTTAAACTACCAGGCATCTTTATCCGATGAAGAATACTATCAGTACACTTCATTGTCCGACCCGATTTATGATTATGCGTATGCGGAAGAAGTGTGGGAAGAGGTTGATTTGCCGGATAATATGGTGTTTCAACATGTGTGCGGACCAGATTGTGTCAAACTCAGCACATATTTCTTCGACTTGTTCAACACTCGGGATATCAATATAAGAGTAAATCTTTATGTTGATCACTTAGCTTCTTTAAGTCTCGTAAGTATAACTGCGGATGGAGAACCATTGCCATACGGCTTTACCTACAGCTATCCGATGCTTACCGTGTCCGGCGAATGGCTTGCAAATACCCTCCATAATGTAGGCGAATATACTACATTTCATGCGACCTTTAGTAATGGTGCAGTACTTGAATTTGCTGTAGAAGCCGCTGCAAACTTTACACCGTTTAATATAACTAATATTGGTGACCATACTATTTTGGTATCGGAAATAGATTTTGATAATATTGGTGTTGTGCTAAATCGGATGAATATCCCGCATATCCAGTTAGGCGGTATAACAAATAATGTTGCCAACCCTTCTGTGGCGCTCATTAACGATGCCAATTTTATTAACCAATTCGACATCATATTTTTAAACTGTGGGGCGCAGACAACGCCGCAAGGAAGACAAAATCTAAGGACATTTGTTTACAATGGCGGACGTCTGTATGCATCGGATCTTCAGTTTGATGCTTTCCTTGACCCTACCTTCCCCGAACGTCAATTTCAGTCTGCAACTGTAACTAGCACATTAGCCAATCCCCATCATGCGATAGTTACCAATCCAATATTGGCCGAATTTTTAGGGGGACTAACTAACACAGCGGTTGCCCACTCCCCATCTGGAGCAGTGCTCACTCACTGGGCCGGCCGGGGTACCCCTGCTGATGACGTGACCGTATTTTTGGAAGGAACGGGCAACAATGCTGGCCGTAGTTTCCTTGTCTCTTTCCCTCATGGTGCAGGTACCGTGTTTTTCGCATCGTTCCATCAACAAGGTGCAAATGTTACAATTATGGAACGTGTATTGCATTTTATTGTTCATATGATGGATGAAGCCGATACCATAGAAGACCTTCATGAAATGGCCAGACAGCTTGGCTTTGGAAATTTTATCCCCCACTTTAGCGGACATCTGGAGCCTGGGGAAGTAGCAGGACCTTTCAGCTTTCATTCTGTAGGCGGAAATTCCTTTGCCATTATTGGCAGCCCTTCAACAAGCGCTTTTACGTTAACATTAACTTGCCCGGATGGATATACATTTACAACCTATGGTGGAGAAGTAGATGATGTTGTAACAGGTATTCCATCGGCTACAGTATATCCGCTTTCCGATAATGATGATGGTGAAGACGACGACAATGGTGCTAATGAAGAGTCTATGGTAATCACTATTGCAGGTGATGTAAATGGTATGCCTATTGGTTTTTTAATTACTAATCCAATAGACGGTATATTTGAATACACTGTAACCAATATTGGAACGGAAGCACGAAGCTTTGTGACCGGTATTGCAAGCGGTGATATAGTGGTTGCTCCTGCTCCTGATTCCGGTCGTCAAAATCCTCCCGATCCTGATCCCGGCCCAAGTCCTGATCCGGACTTGGATTACACTCCTGCCCCCGGCCCTAGTCCCGGACTTGCCCCCGGCGCTGTGCCTCCCCCAACGACACCAACCATAATCACCCATGGCCGTATAGTTAGCAGTCGTCAGGCTTCTCTAAACCGTCACACCAGAGCCGGGCGTTTCGCCAGGCCGGCATTTTTCCAAATAGCGTCCGATACCCAGGCAGGTACCGCCACTACTTTAGCTACTGAGGCAACTCTTGAAGAAGATAATAATCTTGTTTCCGGTGAATATATTTTAGTCCCGGTATCTGTACCACAAAACGTTGAGGTAGTTGTTGTACAGCCAACGATCATTCGTATTGCTATTGGTAGTGCGGAATACACTGTAAACGGCCTGCCCAGGTTTGGGGAAGCCGCACCTTTTATTGATGCAGATACCGGGCGTACAATGGTATCTCTGGACTTTGTTTCAGAAGCTTTAAATACACAGGTAGACTGGCTTGAAGAAACACGCACAATAAGCATCCTAAGAAACGGCCAGTACTGGGAAATTCAATTAGATACGCCTCTGTCTACGGATATGGGTACTGCTGTACTGGTTGGTGATCATATTTTTGTCCCACTGGCATACATTACTCAACTGTTGGACGCACATATACGCTGGGACGGAAACGCAAGAGCTGTTTATATTACGCGATAATCAATACTTCGATAAATGATACAAATGAAAAATCCCGGCTTTGCTTTTTTGGCAGAGTCGGGATTTTTTATTGTTGCGAATCGCTTATGTGTCAATTTTCTACGTGCATTACCTCATCATCTTAGTGCATTATCAAAAATCCCATTTTCATACCGGTTGCGATAAATTCCCATAACTCCCTCCGCTACCGATATATCCGGCGGAATCTCGTGCCGTATTCCAAATGACACGACAAATCTAGTCCAAGCCCGAAAGTTTCGCAACACCACTTCTCTCTGCTGGGCAGAAACAGGCTGCCCACCGCGAATTTCAAACTCCGGATGCAGCTCACCGGTAATGGTGTGCCAATCCTGGGCAAATTGTATCGCAAACGCTTCAAATGTAACACCGGCAGCTTGTTCAAATGCCGCCCGAAGCTCCGGATGGCTACGAAAGCCCCATCCCATCGCTAAACTGACACCTCTTATCATTTGCAAATCATCATATCTGATAAGGCTTGCAACTTCCGGTGTTTCATCCCATAACTGACGTTGCGCCTCGTGAGAAGTCATTGCCGCATCCCATAATTCGTGGGCGCGGCTTTGCTGATCCAATACATTTTCTAGGACACGTTCAAAATTTGTGTCGTATGCAAGACTTCCTCCGCCGATAATGATATCGGTTTGCTTCGTTATCCCTCTTGCGTGATATGTAGTAATTACCTCTTCAATATTGGGGCCATGCTGAGCGTATTCTATCCCCCGCATTCTTTCCGCAAAAAACGCAGCCATCACCTCGTTAAAACCAAAATAAGCGGAGCTAAGTTCATCCAGCATAAGATGAACAAAAAATTCCTCTTCCTGATTAGAAGTGATAAACATGCGGTTATGATCTTCAAAAATCATCAGGCGCCCGGTATTGCGCGTATACTGTGCAAATTGGGTATAGGTTGTATTAGAAACCGCCTGTAAAAACGCTCTGCTTGGCCCCATATAGTCAAAAAATGAATCGTTTAACCCCACATGCATTGCATTACGCGATGCAATATTAAGACGCCGGTTAAATTGAGATCTTTGCATATTTCGAAATGCATCAGCCCCCGCAAAACTTTCTTCCGCATGTCTTGCATAATCTCTAAAAAGATGTCTAAAGCTCTCTGCCATTGCGCCGTCACTGGTTGGACGGCCTTCGGTTCTATCTTGATTTTGAAATCTTGTTTCTGTCATCCAAAGCGGACGGGCATTTTGCGTCCCTTCAACCTGTATAGTTATATTGACAGAAACGAGCATCAGTATCGTTGCTATTGCCACTGCCTTAATAGTTAATTTTTCCATGTCCATCCTCCTTTTTCTAAATCATATTATAGGCGATTTAGTATAACAGCGTCAATAAATCACGATTGACATTATACCTCTCCTTAGTTAATATCATCTGAAACATATCATGCATTAAAACAACCCATTAATCAAGCAGCATATTTCTTTGAAAGGGAGTAGGTGATCGTCTTGGAGAAAGCTACTTTTTACCCGGCAGGAGATTCCGCGATTCTCATTAAATATGAGCAAGTAATTTCCCCTGAAATCAATGGGAAAATTACAGCCTTTGTCCGTCTTATAAAGGAGCAGCAGATTGAAGGCATTGTGGATATGATCCCGTCTTTTTGCGCCCTTTTGGTTAATTATGATCCGCGTATTATTTCCTATGGACAAATCTATAAAAGGCTGTCTCAATTAGCACAATTGGATGTTAAAACGGAAGGCCAATCCACGAGGATATTTGAAATACCCACCTGCTACGGCGGCGACTACGGTCCGGACATTAATCATATCGCAGAACGAGCTGGGCTTACCGTACAAGAAGTCATTGATATCCATGCATCAAAAGACTATTTAATTTACATGTTAGGATTTATGCCCGGATTCTCATATTTAGGCGGCTTGGACGAGCGTATACATACGCCCAGACTGGAGACCCCCCGGGTTAAAATCCGGGGCGGCAGTGTAGGGATCGCCGGCGGCCAGACAGGTATTTATCCCTTGGATTCGCCCGGAGGGTGGCAGCTTTTAGGGCTGACTCCGGTTAAAACTTATGACCCCAACCGAGAGGTTCCTATTTTGTATAATGCGGGGGACTATATTCGTTTTGTTCCCATCAGCGAAGAGGAATTTCATTCCATCAAGGCCCAGGTGGAGGAACAAACGTATCAATTTAAAATTGTTGAGGCTGGATAAGAAGGGGGGACACCGTTATGGGAATACGCGTACTTAAACCTGGGATGTTAACCACCGTACAAGACCTGGGGCGGCCAGGTTATCAAAGCCAAGGCTTTGGGGTATCCGGAGTAATGGATGCGCGCTCTTGTAAAATCGCCAATTTACTCCTGGACAATCCGGAAAACGAGGCGGTACTGGAATTTACATTGATTGGCCCAACCATAGAGTTTACATCGGAAACCATTATCGCCATTACTGGCGGTGATTTTCAGCCCATGGTCAATAAGAAGCCTGTTAAAATGTATACGGCTATCTACATGAATAAAGGGGATATATTAGAGTTTGCGGGATGCAAATCCGGATGCAGAGGCTATATTGCTTTTTCCAGCTATTTAAATATCCCGGTTGTTATGGGAAGCCGGTCTACCAGTACAAAATACTCTGTAGGCGGTTTTCACGGACGCAAGCTGGCAGAGGATGATTACATATTGTTTCGCCAAAAACGCAGATACTTGCCCTATTTTCTTTCACGAAGCCTTGATATAAATGAGTTTGATCAAAAGGAAGTCACTTTGCGTGTAGTTTTAGGTCCGCAGGATTCTTATTTCACCAAAGAAGGGTTGGAAATTTTTTTAAAGGAAGCCTATACCGTAACCGGTGAATTTGACCGTATGGGATGTCGGTTGGACGGTCCGTTTATTGCAAGTAAGACTAAAACGGACATTATTTCGGATGGCTTAGCACTCGGCTCCATACAGGTGCCCAACGGTAAGCCGATTATTTTACTGGCAGACCGTCAAACGGCCGGTGGCTACGCCAAAATCGCTACGGTAATTTCTGTGGATATACCTAAGCTTACGCAACTAAAGCAAGATGACAAAGCTTATTTTAAAGCCGTTACGGTAGAAAAAGCCCAGGAACTGCTTTTAGACGAAGTGAGAGAAATAAATGATTTCAGAAAAGAAATCCATAAACCTTGCCCGGAGGTCTTGGCTTCCCGGCTGGTGGCGAAGCGTTTAACAAAACTGTTTGAAAAATAAGGGAGGAAATTATGAAGGATGATCAATTAAAACAAATTGAGCAATTAATCAAGATTTTTGATAAGTCAACTCTTTTGGAGTTTCGCTACGAAGAAGGCGAAACTGAGGTTTATTTAAGCAGGAAAGGCGAAGCCGGACAAGCCGGGGCGGCTTCTGTTGCTACAGCAGTTCCGCACATATCTGTTGTTACTGCTTCCCAAGAAGATGAAACGGAATCTTATATCACATCACCGATGGTGTCTACATTTTATCCTGCGCCGTCACCGGATTCTAAACCTTTTGTCAATGTGGGAGATCGGATCAAAATTGGGCAGGTGGTTTGTATCCTGGAAGCTATGAAGATTATGACAGAGATTAAATGCGAGTTTGAATGCGAAATAGAGGCCGTGTTAGTCAGCAGTGGGCAAAAAGTAGAATATGGTCAGCCTCTGTTCCGAGTGAAAAAAAGCGAATAGACTCAAAAAGCTAAAAGGAACTGAAAGGAGCTGACTATGTTTCGTAAAGTATTAGTAGCCAATCGGGGAGAGATAGCCGTGCGGGTCATTCGCGCCCTGCGGGATCTAGGGATCCGAAGCTTAGCGGTATATTCCAAAGAAGATAAAAACAGCTTGCATGTCCAGCTGGCAGATCAGCGCCTTTGTATCGGAGAAGGCCCTGCAAAAAACAATTACCTTAATAAAGAACAAATCATAACTGCCGCCCTTAATTTAGAAGCGGACGCCATACATCCGGGATTTGGTTTCCTTTCAGAAAACGCGGATTTTGCTCGGTTGTGTGAAGAAAATGGCCTGACATTTATCGGTCCAAGCGCCTACGCCATTGAAACCATGGGCGATAAGTCAAGTGCCAGGCAAAAGATGTCTGAGGCTGGGGTACCTATTGTTGAGGGTACAAAAGAACCTGTATATGACGCAAAAATTGCCGCAAGATTTGCTGATAAAATTGGATATCCCGTGATGATCAAGGCTTCATCAGGTGGTGGAGGCCGGGGTATGCGGGTAGCCAAGGATAAAGATAACTTTGAGTATCAATTTAACATGGCCCAAAGGGAGTCGGCCAATGCCTTTGGTGATGATACCATGTACATAGAGCGGTATGTGGAAAATCCCCGGCATGTGGAAATTCAAATCATGGCGGACAATCATGGAAATATAATTTCTTTAGGAGAGCGGGATTGTTCAGTACAGCGCAATCATCAAAAATTGGTGGAGGAAGCGCCATCACCGGCAGTGACACCGGAAATACGTGCAGCAATGGGAGCAGCCGCTGTGGCCGCTGCAAAAGCCGTTAACTATACCAACGCCGGAACAGTGGAATTTATCATGGACGTCAAGGGCAATTACTATTTTATGGAAATGAACACCCGTATCCAAGTGGAACATGGTGTGACGGAAATGGTAACCGGCACAGATTTAGTCATTGAACAGATCCGTGTGGCTATGGGAGAGCCCCTTAGCTTTACCCAAGAGGATATCGTCATGAAAGGTCACGCTATCGAATGCCGGATTAACGCGGAAATACCGGAAAAAAATTTCATGCCAAGCCCGGGCCTGGTAAAGCATATGCACTTGCCGGCTGGGAATGGCGTACGAATAGATACCGCGTTGTATACGGGATACCGGATACCGTCGGATTACGATTCCATGATCGCAAAAATTTTGGTACATGCCCCAACCAGGGAGAGGGCTATTGCAAAAATGCGCTCTGCTTTAGATGAAATGGTTATAGCAGGGGTGGATACTAATTTGGATTTTCAGTTTCAGATTATGCGTAACCCGGTTTTTTGCGAGGGTAGGGCAACCACTAATTTTGTTAATCAAATGATGCGGATAGATGAGATTTGAATAAACGGTTTGATTAATCAGAAAAAAAAAGAGCATACAGCCAGGGGTACTTTAAACCAGCTGTATGCTCTTTTAAATGGAAAAACACTTCAAAACAAAGTGAAATGTTTTAAAATCAGCTAAAAAGCTCCGCAATTCTTCCCGGGAGTTCTGTTGCACCTATCACGCTCAAATACGCGGTGGCCACAACAATGATTATACCTACGATAATCAACCCGATCGGATGTTTATACGTGTCTCCCACAATATCCTTTCTCCTACAGGCAAAAAGCATAACTGTCATCGAAATAGGTACAATAAGCCCGTTAAGGAACCCAACTAAAACCAGCAGATCCGCAGGATTTCCAACAAAACTCATTACAAGGGTCGAGAAGGCGATAAATCCGATTATAAAATATCTCTCGTATGTCATAACCGGCTTGAAGAGTGTTTTGAGAAATGTGACACTGGTATAAGCGGCTCCTATTACACTAGTAAGACCGGCTATTAAAAGCACAACACCAAAGAAGCGATAACCAATCATACCGGCACCGTGATAGAAAGCGATAGCGGACGGATTTGTAATCCTTCCGAGATCAACAAAGTGATCGGGGAC
>Ga0131853_10011131_pt1 | contig 16447 bp, 17 predicted proteins | sample TergutLab28metaG_FD_92764 | JGI IMG/M metagenome (GOLD analysis project Ga0131853, IMG submission 92764) | Labiotermes labralis P1 segment gut microbial communities from Petit-Saut dam, French Guiana - Lab288 P1 (version 2) (version 2) | ecosystem: Host-associated > Arthropoda: Insects >...
CTGGACGCATCCACCGTCAGCACCGCCGGCGATCAGGTACGGCTAGGCGCGGCCGCCATGCGGGTGCCCGCGCTGGCCGCGATCACGGACATGCCCGACGCCGTCGTTCCCGTGGCCGGGACGGTCCGCAACACCAACACGCTGCTGGGCCAGGACGGGATCGTCGGCCTGAAGACAGGCAGCACGCAGGCGGCCGGCGGGTGCTTTCTCGTCGCGGCCCGGCAGACGGTGCACGGACGGGACGTCCTGATCGTGGCCGCGACTTTCGGTCATCAGGGCGCGGCGGACATCATCCTGCCGGAGGCACTGCGGGCCGGGGACAGCCTCGTGCTGGCCCTGGATCGCGCGAACGCGGCGTCCGCACGATGACGCGGGAATCGACGACCGCGCAGGGCACCGGCGCGGCCGCGCCGGTGACCCGCGCTGACTCCCGGCCCGGGCCGTGGAAACGCGGCCGTGTCCTCGCGGCGCTGGCTGTGCTGCTGGGCCTGGTCATGCTGCTGCACGCTGAGATCCCGGAGCGGCGCTGGAACCTCGGCAGCCTGGCGGACACGTCCCTGCCGTGGTTCGGGCTGTTCGTCCCGGTACTCCTGGCCGGGGCACTGCTGCGCCGGTCCGCCTCCGCGGCAGTCGCGCTGCTGATACCGGTCATGGTGTGGGGGTATTTGTTCGCCGGGACCCTCAGCGACAAGTCCCGTCCGGGAGGGTTCCTCACCGTGGCCAGCGAGAACGTCAACGCCGGAAATCCGGACCCGGCGGGCACCGCCCGCTACCTCACCGCTTCCGGGGCGGACGTGCTGGCCCTGGAGGAGCTGACCCCGCAGGCGACGGTCACGTACGAGAAAGGGCTGGCGAAGGCCTACCCCTACCACGCGGCCCGGGGCACGGTCGGATTGTGGAGCAAGCTTCCGCTGTCCGGCACCCGGCCGGTCGACGTGGCGGACTCCGGCCCGCTGGGAGGCACCGTTCCCGCCGCGCAGACGCTGCCGTCGAACCGGGCGCTGCGTTCCACGGTGACGACGGACCACGGGCCGCTGACGGTCTACGTGGCCCACCTGGGATCCGTACGGCTGAATCCCCGAGGCGGCTATTCGACGACTTCGCGGGACATAGGCGTACGGGCACTCGACCAGGCCATCGCCGCTGACCCGAGTCACCGCGTCATGCTGCTCGGCGACCTGAACGGCAGTCTCGCCGACCGCTCCTTCCACGATCTCACGTCTCAGTTGCGCTCGGCCCAGGACGTGGCCGGGGACGGCTTCGGCTTCACCTGGCCCGCTTCCTTCCCCGTGGTGCGGATCGACCAGATCCTGACCCGCGGCGCGGAACCGGACAGGTCGTGGACGCTGCCCGCCAACGGCAGCGACCACCTGCCGGTGGCGGCCAAAGTCAGCTGGTGAACCGCCGGTCATTCCCCGGCCCCTGACCGGTGGCGGGATACTTGCCGGATGAGGCCGCCAGCGATTACGTTCCGCCCGTTCACCGCGGATGACCTGCCGCTGCTGGCGGGCTGGCTGGCCCGGCCGCACGTGGCCCGGTGGTGGCGGGAGGACCCGGGCCTGGCGGCGGTCGAGGTCAGGTATTCGCCGACCCTGGACGGCCGCGACCCCACCGAGCTGTTCGTGCTCGAGGCGGACGGCGCGCCTGCCGGGCTCTTCCAGCGCTACCTGGCCGCCGATTACCCGCAGTGGGCAGCGGCTCTGCACGAGACCGGCCAGCCGGGCGTGGACGCCGCCGCCGGCATCGACTACCTGATCGGGGACGCGGCACTGACCGGGCGGGGGCTCGGCACCCTGGCGATCGCGGCCTTCACCCGGATGGCCCTGGCCCGGTATCCCGCCGCGGGGCTGGTCGTCGTCGCTGTCTCCCAGCACAACATCGCGTCCTGGCGCGCACTGGAGAAAGCGGGCTACCGCCGCTGCTGGGCGGGCGAACTGGCCTCCGATGACCCTTCGGACGAGGGGCCGATGTACCTGTACCGTCACGACCGGGGTGTTACCAGGTGACGACGTGCCAGGCGGAGCCGCCGTCGCCGGTGAGGAGGAGCCGGCCGGGGTCGTGCAGGCCGTTGTCGTCGGTGGTGACGGGGGCGTAGACCACGGAGCCGTCACCGGAGTTCGTGAAGCCGAGGTCGTTGAAGCCCATGCCGCCGTCGCCCTTCTCGAAGGCGGTCCCCCAGGTGCGGCCGCCGTTCGCCGACGAGTACAGCCAGCTGGCGCCGCTGTCGGCCCCGACGACGAGGCGGGACGCGGTGCCGCCCGCGATGCCGTACGGGTCACCACCGGGCGCCGGCGAGCCCGCCTTCGTCCACTGCGCTCCGCCGTCGGAGCTGACGTAGACCGTCTTGCGCACGCTGCCGGCTGCCGCTCCGCCCGCGCACAGCAGCGCCAGGCTCTTCGGCCCGGTCACGGCGACCGCCACCGCTCCGTCGGTGTCCGGGTTGGTGCACGGGGTGGCATACGAGGCAAGGGACTGTCCGCCGTCACTGGTGGTCAGGACACGCGACCCGTTCAGTACCGCCGCCATGCCGGACCCCGCGCCGATGGCGCTCGGGGCGGTGACCTGCGCAACTTGCTGCCAGCCGCCGCCGGAGAGGGGGCGGCGCATCAGCAGGCCGTGGCCGGAGCAGCTCTTGCCGGGCACGCACTGCTCCATGAGCGCCAGGACCTGGCCGCCGGTGATCTCCAGGGACACGAACGACGGGTCCGAGATCTGCACCGGGAGATCGACGGGATGCCAGTGTTCACCGCCGTCGGTCGTCTCCTGCAGTTCGGTGCCGAACACGAATCCGTGCAGCGGCGTGGCGAACCGGATGCCCCACACTTCGGGGTTCGCGGAGCCGAGGCGGCCGAGCGGCACCACCGGGGCGGGCAGGCCCTTCCAGGACGCGCCCCGGTCGGTGGTGCGCAGGACGGACGTGCAGGGGGCCTTCGAGCACGGCGCGGTGCCCAGCACGTATCCCTCGTCGGCGGAGACCCACGTGGCCGACGCGGCGGCGAACCCGCCGGGCACCGGGCCCCCGGCGGGCTGGCCCGCGGCGGAACCGGACGCCGCCGGCGACGCGGACCCGGCTGAGGACGCCGACGACGACGCGGGCACGGAGGCGTGGGCGGAGGCCGGGGAAGAAGCCCCCGCGGACTGGTCCTTCACCGCGGCCGGGGCGCTGGAGCTGGCAGCGGGCGACGCGGACGCGGGCCCGCAGCCGGCGAGCGCGAGCGTGAGCAGGAAGGGCGCGGCGAGGATCGCGAGCGTGGATCGCGAGCGCATGAGGGATGTCCCGTCTTTTCCGGAAGACCGTTTACCCTCTAAAACGCCGCTGAGTCTCTTATGGTTGCGGCACGGCCACTTTCCGCGCCGGCATCGCCGTGTCCGCCTTGGCCTGCGTCATGCGGATCGTGAGCCCCTGGCCGGAGCCGGTGCCGTTGTGCCCGACGGCGAAGACGACGGGCGTGCCGCCGGCCCGCGGCACGAACCAGAACTCGTCGTCGCAGCCCGCGCGCCGGTACCCGGCCTCGGAAGCGAACGGCCCGGCGGACGCGGACATCGACTGGTAGAGGATGTGCCCGGTCAGCGCCTTCAGCGTGCCGCTCACCGGCGACAGCAGCGGCCGGTTGCAGGCCCGCCGCACCGGCGGCATGCTGAGCGCCACCAGGACCAGGCTGACCACGGCGAACCCCGCCACCATCGACAGCCCGAACGGTTCTCCGTCCCACCCCAGCGTCACCCCGGCCGCGACGCCCGTGACGGCGAGGAGCCCGGCGCGGATGATGTCGCGGACGCCGACTCCCTCGGCAGCGTACCGGCGCGCGCCCAGGCAGTTGCAGCCGCCCGGGATCCCGGCCGCCTTCACCCGCCAGAGCAGGCCGCAGAAGACGACGCCGAGCGCCGCCATCACGGCCCCGGCGATCACCGGCCAGAAGGCGACGGCGACAGCGGTGGCGATCTCGACGATCCCGGTGCCGAACTCGACCCAGCGCCAGCGTCGCGACGGCACCCGGAGCAGGCGCCGCAGCGCCGTGTCCGACTCCCGGCCGCGCGCCGCCTGCGACGCCTTGCCGGAGCCGGCCACCACGAACAGCAGCCCGCAGCTGGCCTCGGCACCGAAGATGAGAGCGGCAGCGGTCATAGAACGACCGTAACTCCGCTACGGCTGCGAGGAAATGCGGAAGCAGTGGTTCGGGTAGTTCCAGCCCGGGGCGGCGTAGTTGACGTCCACGTTGGCCGAGTAGCCGCACGCGCCCTGTTCCCCGTACTGCCACAGCTTCGTGGTCACGGCGGAGGACGACACGGACGTGCAGGAGTCGGCCTTCCAGGACGGCGGGCTCTTGATGCCGCCGCACGGCTCCGGTTCGTTCGACCACACCGCGACCGGGATGTTGAGGCCGGTCGCCTGGGCGATGGTGGAGCAGTTCGGGTAGGCCGAGTACGGGTTGCAGTACAGCCCCGGGTACAGGGGGTAGGTGCCGAGGCCGGCGAAGTTGCAGTTGGCGATGTAGTTCGCCCAGCCGTCCCAGTAGCTGAGGCTCAGCGACGTGGACGCCTCCTGGTCCAGCCAGCACCACAGTTCGCCGTTGGACGGCAGCAGGATCGGGGTGACGGCGTGGTAGGCGGTCAGCATCGACGCGCACATGCTCTGCGCGTCGGCCTGCCCCTGCGCGGTGGTGCTGCTCAGGTGGGACTGGGCGGGGGCGCTGACGCACCCGATGTACCTGCCGCCGCTGTTCCAGGCGGCGACGGACTCGGACTCGGCGTCGGCGCTGAACAGGTCGGCGGCCGGGGACGGCGAGAAGTAGCGGGCCCAGAAGCCGGGGTTGACGCCGAACTCGCTGCGGGCCGAGGAGTAGACGTTCTGGATCTTGTTGGCGGTGTCGTATCCGGCCATTGCTCTCCTTCGAGGCGGCGGGTGCTAGTAGACGGCCGCGACCTGCATGTCGGTGTCGGAGGTGCCGGCGGGGCTCAGGCCGGAGGTGAAGAAGGACAGGCGCGGGTTGGCGGGCCCGCTGACCGCGAGCAGGCTGCCGCTCGGCATCACGTAGACGCCGGTGTACTGCTCGCCGCCGGTGTAGGCGCCGGACAGCTTGCCGGTCTTCACGTCGTAGGCGGCCAGTCCCCCGGCCCTGGCGTCGCCGACCGTGAACAGGGTGGCGCCGTCGGCGGACAGCGCGGCCTTGCTCCACGGGGTCCCGCCCGGGTTGGCCGGGGCAGGGTGGGCGATCTCGTGCACGCATCTGAAGCCGCGCCCGGGGTCGGCGATGACGGCCTTGCCGATGCCGGGCTTGGTGAGGAACACGGTGCCGTCGTCCCGGGTCTGCATGGTGACGGCGCTGGGCTTGGCCCGGCTGGCGCTGATCGGGGCGACGGCGTGCTGGCTGAGGTCGCCGTCCTTCGCGCCGAAGACCTGCACGGTCCGTCCGTTGACCAGGCGGGCGATGTCTCCGCTGGCCAGGGTGACGACCGGTTCCCCGCCGGGCCAGGGGCCGGGCGCGGGGACGGAGAACCGGGCCTTGCCGCTGCCATGGGGGAATGCGCGCAGTTGCGAGACAGGAGCGGCGATCCGTTTGGTCGGTACGGGCCTGGGTTCCGGGGTCGTCATCACGAACAGGTCGGTGCCGTTGGCCGCGACGGTGGTCAGCGCGAGGGTGCCCGCATCGTTCAGGAAGAACGGGCCGGTGATCGCGCTGGTCCTGGTGTCGAAGTAGGCGAGCGCGTGGCGCGAGGTGTAGGCGGTGGCGGCGTAGTTCCCGGGCTCGCGGGTGACCGGGTCGATCTTGCGCATGGTTCCGGCGGGCTTCGGCTCGGTGATGGCGAGGACCAGGCCGATGGTCGTGGTGCCGGGCGCGAAGACCGGGGTGATGAGAATGTTCGTCCCCGACGGGATCCCGGTGATGTCGAACGTGCCCCGCGCGGTGGTCGCGAGGGTCTTCTTGTCGACGAGGGTGACCGTGGCCCGCTGGCCGCCGGTGACCGGGTCCAGGGTGGTCAGGAGGGTCGAGGACTGGTCCGGGGACGTCACGGGCGCCGCGGCGAGGACCGTGGCGACCGGCACGGCGGCGGGCAGCGCCGCCTGCGCATTGGCGGCGCCCGAGGAGCTTCCGCCGGCGGCCGGGGCCGGAGTCGCGGCGACCGATCCCCCGGTGTGCGGCGCGGCGTTGAGGGTGCCGTAGGCGAAGGCGTAGGTGGTGTCGCTCGCCGCCGCCTCCGCCTCCGCCGCGTTTCCCCTGATCGTCGCGGCGCGGGCTCCGGCGTCCGGCAGGGCGATGAGTGCCGCGGCGCCGATCCCTCCCGCGACGACCGCGCGCCGGGATACCGCACCGCGAGACAGGACGTGACGCTTCGACATGGAAAATCCTTACATAATCGTGAGCGACCATGTAAATCATGAACGTCTATTAACGCTAAATTTCCCAGCCGATTACTGTCAACATTTGTCCGGATAAATCGGTGAATCGGTCAACTGACGTATTTCCCCACGCGCATCGCTCGTCACTGCGATACCCAGCCCCGGGGCCCGCCAGACGCGGGGAAACGGATCGTTACGACGCGGGGCGGAACGTCGACGCGAAGGCCCGGAAATAGCGGAAGTCCGCGTTCCACTCACTCGCCGGGGCGGACCAGTAGAGCGCGTAGGCGTGGTGGGCGTTGGCCAGCACGTTGCGGTTCAGGATATGCACGGGCGTGCCGTCACGGTCGTAGGTGAACTCCCAGTCCGCGGCCTTCTCCGCCTGGGGGTAATGGACGGACTCCAGGCGGATCAGGTGATAGTCCGGGTAGCTGCCCTCCCGGTCTGCCTGCTGCTGTTTCCAGTCGGCGAGCGGGTCCGACTTCGGCTGGTCGGACTGGTCGATGAGCAGGTAGACCCCGCTGTTCGACGGGTCGGAGACGTAGACGTAGTGGCCTGAGTGCCTGATGCGCCAGCCCCGGGGCACGCCGATGGAGAAGCCCGTGGAATTCGTGAACCGGGAGAATTCGGCGGGCAGCGCCCCGTGCCCGCCCGACGACGCCCCGGCCGGGCCCGTCGGGGACGCGCTGGACGGGGCCGCCGGGGACTGGGATGCCCCTCGCGGACTCGCGGGATTCGAGGGATTCCCGGCGGCCCGCGCCGACGGGCGGGCCGACGGATGAGAGCCCGCCGCGGAGGTGCCGTGCCGCGCGGACGAGCCCGCCAGCGTTGTTCCGAGACCGGCGGCAACGGCTCCGGCCACCACGAGGCCCGCGACCGTCACGGCCGCCACCGTCGCCCGCGAGCGGCGCCGTCCGCCGTCTCCGGCGGGAGGCGGGGCCGGCGGACTGTCGCTTCCCGGCGGGGCCGGCTCACGCTCGGTTCCGTCATCGGCGAGGAGGTTCCTCAGCATCTGCCCGGCCGCGGCGGCGTCCAGGCGTTCGTCCGGGTCCTTGCGGAGCAGTCCGCTGATGACCGGCCGCAGCGGCCCCGCGTGAAGCGCCGGCTCCGGATCGGTGGTGACGACGGCGGTCAGCGTGATGAGGGCCGTCTCCCCGTCGAACGGCGGCCGCCCCTCGACCGCCGCGTACAGCGTGGCGCCGAGGCCCCACAGGTCCGCGGGCCTGCCCGCTGGCTCGCCCCGGGCCCGTTCCGGGGCGATATAGGCGGGCGAGCCGGCGATTGCGCCGGAGGTGGTCGCCGGGGTGTCGGCGACGCGCGCGATCCCGAAGTCCGTCAGCACCACCCGGCCGCCCGAGCCGACCATGACGTTCCCCGGCTTCACGTCCCGGTGCAGGATTCCCCCGGAGTGCGCGACGCTCAGGGCGGCGAGAATGCCGGCCCCGACCTGCGCGGCGTCCGCGGGGGCGAGGGGCCCGTCGTCCCGGATGATGTCACGGAGCGACCGGTACGGGATCAGTTCCATGACGATCCACGGGCGCCCGGCCTCGGTGATGATGTCGTAGATGCCCACGATGTTCGGGTGGCTGAGCCGGGCGGCCGTCTGCGCTTCCACGACCGCACGATGGCGGGCCGACTCGCGTTCGGCCTCGGTCATCTCCGGCGGCCCGACGATCTCCTTCACCGCCACGTCGCGGTTCAGCAGTTCATCGCGGGCCTGCCAGACAACGGCCATTCCGCCCCGGCCGAGCACCGGGCCGAGACGGTAGCGCCCCGCCAGAACACGAACTTTCTCAGCCGAATCCATCCCCGCTCATTACCCGGTGATATCCCGTCTATCCGTCCGCAAGGAGAACCTGTTCTACGTTCCGCGGGCCGAAATTGAGTCCTGAATAGTGGTATAGCACGGTCGCCGAAATCGTCACGGAGGCTCGCCGCTTCCAGAACATCTGACGCAGCTTCGCGTAGGCGGCAGAGATCATGCGGCCTGAACCCAGATAGCCGGTGGCTATCCGGGGTTTTTGCGCTGGCTGGCGTTGAAGCGCGCCTTCTTCTCGCGGTTCCCGCAGGTGTTCATGTCGCACCATCTGCGGGTGCGGCTTTGACTGGTGTCGAAGAAGGCGGCCTGGCAGGTCGGCGACGCGCACAGGGCCAGTCTCCCGTCGCGTTCCCCGGCGATGATGCTGACCGCGTCGGCGGCGATCACGCTGAGGGCATCTTCTACGCGGGAAGCGGGGCTGAGCTGCCATTGCCGAGTGCCGTCGGGCGTCAGGATGGCCGCGGCCCGGCCCTGAATGCTGCGGTCATTGATGACCCGGACAGCAGGCGCAGGAAGCGGATCCTGGCGCGCAGCCGCTGTCGCGGCGGCGTGAATGGACTCCCTCAGCTCCCAGGCCCGTTCGAGCTGGGCGATGGTGCAGGACTCCACGGCGAGACCGTTCACCGCCAGCCAGTCGACGAGCCTACCCGGTGTCGGGATGCGCTCCATGGCGTCACCGTGACGCTCCGAGAGAGTTCCCGTGAAGCTGGTCGCCAGCACCTTGCCGAGACGGAAGTCGGGAAACCGGGCACTCATAGAACCACCTTAGCCGGTTGCCTGCCGACCCCGGTCATGCTAGAACCGTCTTAGACGGTTCCATACAGGTCAGAGCCGGTTCTACGTTGACCAGGGGGTCTCATGCCGACCAGCGACGTACAAGCATTCGAAGCTCACGCGGCTGACGCCGACCTCGACGACCTGCGCGCGCGGCTGGCCACGGCGCGGCTGCCGGAAGCCGAGACAGTCTCTGGCTCCGAGCGCGGCTCGCGCCGATGGGAACAGGGGGTTCCTCTCGCCGACCTCACCGAGATCGTGAACTACTGGCGCACCGGGTACGACTGGCGCTCGTTCGAAGCACGCCTCAATCGGATCGGCCAGTTCCGCACGACCATCGATGACCTGGGAATCCACTTCCTGCACCGCCGGTCCGCGCGTGCGGACGCCACTCCCCTGATCCTGACGCACGGCTGGCCAGGCAGCATCGCCGAGTTCATCCACGTCATAGACGAGCTGGCAGACCCGGAAGACCCGGACGCACCCGCGTTCCACGTCGTGGCCCCGTCACTACCGGGCTTCGGCTACAGCGACAAGCCAGCCGCCACCGGGTGGGGAGCCGAGAGGATCGCGGCCGCGTGGGTGGAACTGATGGGAAGGCTCGGCTACGCCAGGTTCGCGGCCCACGGCGGCGACTGGGGCGGCGTGATCACCGCGATCCTCGGCGGCAGGTTCCCGGAGCACGTTCTCGGCATCCACACCACGACCGCGCAGGCGCCGCCCGGACTGACAACGGACGGGCTGACCGCGGCCGAGCGCACCTGGACCGAGGAAACCCGCGACTTCTGGGACCGGCACGCGGCGTACGCGAAGCAGCAGGCGACCCGGCCCCAGACCATCGGCTACTCGCTCACCGACTCGCCAGTCGGGCTCCTGGCCTGGATCCTCGACAAGTTCGCTGAGTGGAGCGACACCGAGGACAGCCCGTTCGAGGCGATTTCCCGGGACCGCGTTCTGGACGACGTCACCCTGTACTGGCTGACGCGGACCGGCGCGTCGTCGGCACGCATTTACTACGAAAGCCATGGCGGCATCAACACGGTCGACCCCGGATTCCGCGTCGACGTCCCGTCAGCGATCAGCGTGTATCCCCGGGACATCGAGAAATGCCCGCTCCCCTGGGCCCGGGAGCGGTACCGGCGGATCGTCCATTGGGGGTCACCCGAGACCGGGGGACATTTCCCCTCACTGGAAGTTCCCGGGCATTTCGTTCAGGACCTGCGAGAAGGCCTCGCGGCAGTACTGGCCGCCGACCGGGTGAACGCCGCTGGCCTGGATGCGACAATGCACAGGTCGTCCGGCGTCTGGCGGCCCGCAGTACGGCCGTGATTGGAGTCCCGTTGCCCCTGGAAATCAAGCGGCTGCACCTGGCGCAGCTGACGCCGCCCGGTAGCGGGGAAAAGTGGCCGGTTCACGGCTTCGCCATCACGCATCCGGACGGCGCGGTCCTGGTCGACACCGGCGCGGGCGGACCAGAGAAGATGCTCAACGACTGGCGCGTGGTCAACGTGTCGGTCGCCGACGCCCTAGCCGAGGTCGGTCTCTCCCCCGCCGACATCTCGCTCGTGATCAACACGCACCTGCACTTCGACCACTGCGGCCAGAACGCGGTGTTCAAGCACGCCCCGTTCTACGTCCAGCGCGCCGAACTCGAGCGGGCCCGCCGGGAGTCGCCCGGGACGGCTGACTGGTACGACTTCATGGACGCCCGCTTCGAACTGCTCGACGGCGACACCGAGATCCTGCCCGGACTGTCCGTCATCGCGACTCCCGGTCACACCGTCGGCCATCAGTCCGTCCTGGTCCAGACCGGAGACGGCTCCCCCGAGCTTCTGATCGGCGACGCCGCCTACAAGCCGCGCCAGCTTACCGGTCCGCTCGGCCAGGACCTGCCGTCCGGCCAGGCCGCCGACCGCCCGTCCTGGGACGCCTCCATCCAGCGCGTCCGCTCGATGCCCCTCTCACGTGTCCACTTCTGTCACGACACCGGCCTCGTCCACGGGGACGGCTGACCGCTCAGGACGGGTCCAGGACCTGCAGGACCTGCGTGGTGCGGGCGCAGTGTTTGCCAGTGCTGTCGAACAGGTCGATCTCGACGTTGATCAGGGACCGGCCCAGCTTTACCGGCTTGGCCACGGCGGCGGCGGTCTCGTCTTTGCGCACCGGCCGCAGGAAGTAGGTCGTCGACTCGACGGTAGTCCAGCCGGATCCCTCCGGGATGTTCAGGCCGGTGCAGACCGCTCCCGCCAGGTCGGACAGGCTCATGACCGCGCCGCCGTGCAGTCCCCCGCCGAGCGTGGACAGCTCAGGCCGGGTGGACAGTTCGGCCCGGACGCTTTCCGGCGTGAGCACTGGGAACTCGATGCCCAGGGTCTTGGCGAACGGCGCCATCTCGTAGATCCGGTCCTGCGTGAGCTCCATGCCTCTCCCCATCCGTGGCCACGGGTCAGAAACGCCACCGCCACCTGAGCGACCGCTGCCACTGCCGCGCAGCGCGCTGGTTGCCGGTAGCAGACGCGATGACGGCCGCTGGAATGACAATCATCGCCATCATCAGCCAGATTGACAGCATCATCATCCAGGCAAATAGCTTGAAAGACAACTTGCACAGTTCGTAGACCAGGAAAACCATCAGCCCGCCTCCCCATTTTTCGACAATCTGATGACGCCTGTTCAGCGCTTCCGGTTTACGGGGCGGAAGGTGATTCCTCTCCGCGACCCGGCGTTTCCCCGGCTCCGCCCAAATGATCTTCAGTCCTGACACAGTTGGACCATGCGCGTGACCGACCGGCTGAGCCTGCCGCAGAGGATCGTGGTCATCATCGCCCTGGCCCTGGCCTTCGCGGTGATCGGCGACTACATCCCCAGCTTCGCCACGACGACGGTCCATGTCCCCGGGAACGCCTCCGAACGCACGTCCGCCTATCAGTCGACCTTGACGCTGTCGGTGCACATGGGGCTGCCCGGATGGCTCCAGCTGGTCATCTGGCTGATCCTGCTTGTCGCATGGACCCTGGTCTCCATCCGCATCCTCCGCAACACAGGCCGGTAACCGCGTCGGCGTCCCGTTCGTCCCCGAACGTCGGCTAGCCGACACCGTGGCCAGGGTTATGACATTTCCTCCGCTTGTGAAATGCTCAGACAAGGTTGTGGTGACCGCTGGCCTGCCTCGGACACAGGCGAGCCGAGACGGAATTCGGGGTCCGCGCGCATGGTTGTGGCGATCTTGCTCTCCCTTGCCGCGAGTTTCTGTACCGCAACGTCGATCGTGTGCCAGCGGCTGGGGGCGCACAGCCTCACCGTGCAGTCCCAGGATGGCGGGGAGACCGGAGGGGCCGGTTTCGACCTCATGCTGGTATTCCGGCTGGCCCGGCGGCCGGTGTGGCTGCTCAACTTCGTCTTCATGTTCGCCGGCTTCGCGTTCCAGGTCACCGCCCTGCGCTTCGGGCCGCTCACGCTCGTCCAGCCGCTCCTGGCCCTTGAGCTGCTCTTCGTCTTCGGCTACCTGGCCGTGCTTCAGTCCCGGGGGGAACAGCGCCGGGGTGTGCGCCTCCGGGAATGGCTGGCCGCCGTCGCCATGTCCGCTGGCCTGATTCTCTTCCTGATCGCTGCCTCTTCGTCCCGAGGACGGGCGCACGCGCCCGCGGCCCTGTGGTGGATCTCCGGCCTGGCCGTCTTCGCGGTGGTCGCCGCCGCAGTGGCAGCCGCGAACCGCGCCGGTTCCCCGGCCCGCCGCGCCGCGCTGCTCGGCGTCGCGACCGGCACGGTGTGGGGCTTCCTCGCCGCGGTCATCAAGGAACTGGGCTCTCATCTCACTGACGGCCCGGCCGCGGTGCTCGGCAACTGGTCACCGTACGTGCTCGTCGGAGTCGGCGCCGCCGCGATGCTGCTGGCCTCGCACGCGATGAAGGCGGGCCCGCTGGCCGCGTCCCAGCCCGGGTTCACGCTGCTCGTCCCCATCGTCTCCATCCTGCTCGGCGTCTTCCAGTTCGGCGAGCGCCTGCGGACGTCCCCGGCGGCGCTGACCGCCGAGGTACTCGGGCTCTGTGTCCTCGCGGCCGGCGTGTGGGCCCTGAGCCACAGCGACCTGATAGACAACCGGGCCGAGGCCCGGACCACGCCGGCCCAGGCGGAGCACGAACCCCGGAAGCTGGCGAATAGACCGCAGTAGAGGCTCAGGCAGCGTTTCCTCACCGGAGAGATGAAGCCTCTTGAAAGCCTTAGCGTACAAATGCCTATGATGAGGCGTTCGCCGGACAAAAGCCCGTAGTCTGCGGTGACCCGATTTCGGTCGGGGCGTTCCATTCCCGCAATTGCCAGCCAGGCTGCACGCCATGGGGAGTCGGTTGACAGTGGTTTATTGGATTGCGCGTGCTGGCATTCCAGCCGCCGGACGGACACCGCCCGCGGTCAGACACGCCCTGGCCTCGACAGTGACCTCGGCAAGCTACCTGGGCTGGCGTTCCAAGCGCCACGCTACCCAGGAGAATTTCGCGCGGGTCATGAATCTCCCCGCCAGCGATCCCCGGGTCAAGCGGGCCGCACTGGCCTCGTGGAGCAATTACGGCCGGACCGCCGCTTCATTGCTCTGCCTGCCCTATCTGGACATGGCGGAGGTCGACGCCCAGACGACCGACCTCACCGAAGACGCGACGTGGGACGAGAACCTGAAAGCGGCACTGGCGCCCGGCAAGGGAGCGATCATCACCACCGGGCACTTCGGAAACTGGGATCTCGCCGGCGCGATCGCGGCTCGTCACGTCCCGCTGTCCGCCATCGCGGACACCTTCAGTGATCCCCGGCTGGACAGCCTGCTGCAGGGACACCGCCGCGACCGGGGCGTGGGCGTCATCCCCGTCTCCCGGGCAGTACGGCGCGGGAAAGAGGAACTCACCCAGGGCCGGGCACTGGCGATCGTGATCGACCGGCCGGTGAAACGGGGCGTCGAGGTAACGTTCTTCGGCCACCGGACCCACGTTCCCCGGGGCGCGGCCGTCCTGGCCGTCGACACCGGCGCGGCCATCATGCCGGGCTACATGTGGAACGCGCCCGGCAACCGCTTCCGCCTGCGGGCGTTCCCGCCGATGTTCCCCCGCGCCGTCAGCGACCGGGCCGAGCGCACGCAGGAGATCCGGCGGCTGGCGCAGTACATGATCTCCTGCCAGGAAGAAATCGTGAGGTCGTGCCCGACGCAGTGGTTCATGTTCCGCCCGTTCTGGCCGACCGAGGCCGTCTCCGCCTGACCGCCCCCCGGCGGACTTCCGGGGCGGACGGCTTTGGGCGCGAGCCGGTCGCGATATGGGCTGTTTGCGGCTTGTGCTGGAGTCATCTCGCGCCCCAAGCGGCCTGGAAGTTCACCGGGCCCGCGCGCTTAGCCGACGGCTTCACGGGCCGCCTCGCGGCGCCGCCGCATCATTCGCCTCGGCGGATCGACAAACCAGGCCCACGCGCACTGGGCAACGTAGGAACCGGGGTTAAGCCGGGCGGGCGGCTGCTCCTGACCTCCCGCCCGGACCTCCCGTCCGGCGATGGCCTGACGCAAGTCCTGGGCGGTTGTCCCGGGGAAGCGGGTGTACCCGGCGCCGACATGCTGCCAGAAGTGGGCGTCGCTGGAGCCGATATCGGCCAGGCCCCATTCCTCGTTGGCCTCCTTCACGGCAGCGCGCTGTGCCGCGTTGGCGGGGCTCGGGTTGTAGGTCTCGATCCCGTCGATGGCGTACCCCGCGGAGAGCAGCGAGTCGATCCGGCGCCGGGACAGGCTCGGCACGAGCCTGCCCATCGGATGCGGGACGATCACGAGCCCGCCCTGCTCCTTGATGGCGTCGATGCTCTCCTCGACGGGGCGCATCGGCTTCGGCGCACGCTCGACGAACAGGCCGATCAGGTGGCCCTGGCGGGTGGATACCTCGACTCCCGTGATCATCTGCATCGGGCTGTCCTGCCGGGAAAGCAGGTCCCCGACCCGCCGGGCCCCTTCAACGTGGTCATGGTCGGTGACGGCGATCAGCGACAGCCCGCGCTGCTGTGCGGTTTCGACAAGCCGCGCCGGGCTGATCCACCCGTCGCCGAGATTGGTGTGCATGTGCAGGTCAGCGCGACCGCCCGGGACAGTCGATTCGCGTTCGTAGCCGGCCACGCCGCCAGCCTAGGCGACGCGCTGGCACGGACTGCACAGGAAGCGGGCGCTCGCGGTCAAGACGGGCGGACCGGTTTCCGGCGAGCATCTCAGGTATGACGAAGGAAGATCCGAAGCGGCAGCGGACGTGGCTCATTACCGGGACGTCGTCCGGGGTGGGGTACGCGACCGCGAAGGCGGCACTGGAGCACGGGGACCTGGTGGCGGCGACCGCGCGGGACACCAGCGCGGTACGGCAACTGACCGGCGCGTTCCCCGGCCGGGCGCTCGCCCTCCAGCTTGACGTGCGCGACGAGGAAGGCACGAGGACGGCGGTCAGCCGTACCGTCGAGGAGTTCGGCGGCATCGACGTCGTCTTCAACAACGCCGGGTACGCGCTGGTCGGGCCGGTCGAGGGAACCAGCGACCGGCAGGCCCGGGACCTGTTCGACACGGGCTTCTTCGGCGGGCTGAACGTGCTGCGCGCCGCGCTGCCCGTGCTGCGGGGGCAGCGGTCCGGTCACGTTCTGCAGATGTCGTCCATCTTCGGGCAGATGTCGTTCCCCGCGACGGGGATGCTGGCCGCCGTGAAGCAGGCCATGGGCGGCGCGACGCAGGCGATGGCCGCCGAACTCGCCCCGCTGGGCATCCGCTTCACGCAACTGGAACCGGGCGGGATCAGCACCGGGTTCCTGGCCAAGTGGACCCTGGCCGCCCACGACATCCCGGATTACGCTGAGACGGCGGGCGCCACCCTCGACTCGCTGAAGGATCTTCCGCCGGAAGCGGTCGCCGACGTGTCTCGCGTGGCCGCGGCGATCCTGAAGGTCGCCGGCACCGACAAGCCTCCCATGCGCCTTGCCCTGGGCGGCTGGGCCGAGGGAATGATCCGCCAGGAGATCGCCGGCCGGTCCGCTGATCTGGACAACTGGTCGCGGCTGACCCGGTCAGTCGATCCTTCCTGACCGCGAAGGAGCCACCATGACCGTCTCGTTCCGCCTCAGCCCGGAGCAGGAGAACCTGAAACTCGGGGCCCGTCAGTTCGCCGAGGCACACCTGCGCCCGCTGGCCGCCGAAGTCCGCGAGGAACGCGACCCGCTGCGGCGCGCCCTGCTGGCCCGCCCGGCGTTCGAGAAGGCGGTCGCCGCCGGGTTCCTCAAGGGGCTCATCCCGGCGCCGTTCGGCGGGGCGGCCGCCGGCGGCGTCGAGGCCAGCATCCTGATCGAGGAGTGGGCCTGCCACAGCCCCGACTTCGTGATCTCGATGGCCGGACCGCTGCTGGCGCTCGCGCCGGTGTACCAGGCCGGGACGCCGGAGCAGATCCGGCGGTTCGTCGCCCCCTTCCTGGCCGACCAGGGCGCGCCCGTCGCCGCCCTGGCGTTCAGCGAACCGGAGGGCA
>Ga0131853_10011133_pt1 | contig 16445 bp, 8 predicted proteins | sample TergutLab28metaG_FD_92764 | JGI IMG/M metagenome (GOLD analysis project Ga0131853, IMG submission 92764) | Labiotermes labralis P1 segment gut microbial communities from Petit-Saut dam, French Guiana - Lab288 P1 (version 2) (version 2) | ecosystem: Host-associated > Arthropoda: Insects >...
AACTTTAACAATCCAAAATTCTATTCGGGAAGAAATAAAGAGTAGACTGAGGTTAGGAAATGCTTGCTATCATTCGGTGCAGAATCTTTTGTCTTCCAGGTTGCTGTCCAGGAAATTAAAGATCAAGATATACAGAACTATAATCTTGCCTGTTGTTTTGTATGGGTGTGAAGCTTGGTCACCGACATTGAGGGAGGAAAGGAAGCTGAGGGTGTTTGAGAATATGGTGCTGAGAAGAATATTTGGACCTAGGAGGGACAAGGTAAAGGGGGAATGGAGGAGACTGCATAACGAGGAGCTAAGTGATCTGTACGCCTCACCCAATATTGTGCGGGTGATAAAATCGAGAAGAATGAGATGGGCAGGGCATGTGGCATGTACGGGTGAGGAGAGGGAGGTGTACAGGGTCTTGGTGGGGAAGCCGGAGGGAAAGACACCACTGGGAGGCCCAGGCGTAGATGGGTGGATAATATTAGGATGGATCTCCAGGAGGTAGGATGTGGGGATATGGACTGGATTGGGCGGGCCCAGGATAGAGATAGGTGGCGGACGATTGTAAGTGCGGTAATGAACCTTCGGGTTTCGTGAAATGCGGGGAATTTCTTGACTAGCTGCAAACCAGTTAGCTTCTCAAGAAGGACTCTGCACCATACAGTAAGTAAGTAAGTAAGATGCACTAATTTGTCTAATGCACTAATATGTCATACAGGTTTGCTGACAGCTGTCAGCAAACCTGTATGACATATACCATTGCTGTGTGTACAGTGAAAAACTCCTGATGATGGATAGAGGAACTGTCCAAAACATGTAGAGTTTTATTCCAAAAACAAATTTGAGAAATTAGCACACCTAGTTGGTTTTATTATATGAAGTACCTATGTATCTTGGCCTTAAAAAGCTAATACAATTTTTTTTTAATGTTATCAGCGCTTAAAATGGTCTTATCAGTAACTCATCATCAATAAAATCAAAACCTGTTTACTTAAAACTCTTAATGAAATATGAATAACCATTACACGTCAGAAAGTGGGAGTCCATTAGTACAGTTGCTACCTTTCTGGACAGGCTACACACATAGAGGAGTATTCTGAGTGGGGGCAAGGACAGAATGAGAGATGCCAATGGGCACAACCAAATATCATGAAAAATGATTTTCAGCAATCAACAAATTTAAAATTATCAAGCCAAATGCAAGGACTGTTGCAAAATAATCATTAATTTTTTTTGAAGTTTATAATTTCTGTTAGGGGTAGCCATGTTATTATTGACCCCTGGTACCATAAAACCTAGCCATGTCACTACACTAACACATCTCTCCCAGAGCATGAAAAAAATTATCATCCACTGTAGGTCACCTCATTTGCACAGGGCGTACAGTCTACTACTAGACATCCATGTGCGTAAGGTATTGAAGAATTACGTATTTATGCTACAATGAATTACGCTGGGTGATGTCAGAATTACATGTTTTTGGTATAAAAATAATTTAGCAAAATTTACAATGGTATTTTCTTTGCTACTTTCATTAAGTGCACATTCTAGCTGATGGGTGAACACAAAGGAAGCAAAAGCCTTTCTGGCACCGAACTACTAACCTGATGCCGACTGTAGGGTCCACCGCCGCATGACATAAATGTCTTAAAGGCTGCAAAGGGTTGACTGGAATGCACTGCTGTATGTTCCTGGTGCTGCTGGACACTAGAATTCTCATCACTGACACACACTGAAACAATATTTCATGTGTCTTGTTGCCAGGTGAAACATATTGCTGCAACTGAATTAGTTTACTAACAAAAAAGTTGCAAATTACATTTCAGTTTATCTTTATTTTACCTTCCTTGTGCTGTGTGCATATGCAATGACTCCAATATTCTTAATTCTTCCACACAACATTTAACAATTATATGGTGTACACATTTGGGCTTATTTTTACAATAAAACTGCAACACTTTTTGTCCTCAACAAGGATGCCAGCAATGACAGTAGTAGAATAAGTACTAGCAGCAGCAGCAGCAGTCACAGTAACACAAGGAACATGTCATATAAACAAAATGTTTCTGATATCACTTAAAATGGCAGATAAATAAATTTACAACATGTAGTAAAGATCTTTTTGAAAATGCACAAGTCACTATACTGGTCATGAAATGCCTGTTTTTAAGGGACCCAAAGGTTCATTAAGGTTATGTGCCTGCAGGATAAGAATAAAAACCTAGCACGTAAGTCAGGGAACTCATTTTTGATGCTGTGATTACTCTGTGAATCAGAATACAGTGGGGAATTTCACAGACATGACATTTAGTCCAATCTGACCTACCAAGTCCAGAACATATCATCCATTTACAGATAAGAGAAAATGACCATTATATGAAAACATCCATACTCTTTGCTACACAAAAAATGTTTTGTGTCAAGACTATTCAATAACGAAGACCAAAAATGCCTCTCTCTTGAACTTTATTGCAAAAAGATGTTTTGCATGTGCTCCTTACCAACCTATTTCAACACGTATTATTAGACTAACTACAATTTCCTAGATAAATTAACCCCTTCTGGGCCACCTTGAAAAATGCACTACATGGGTTTTGACCCAAACATAAATCACTTAACCTTCATCTTCTGCAATCTCAGTCTTCTACATGGATGGTGGCCAGATTTTTAATTACACTACTGGTATTAGCATTAGAAATGGAAATTCACTGATTAATCAGATGAACTATACATACGCACTCTTACAACAGTACAATGCTTGACCAAAACAGATTAAAAAGTAAACTTACCTTATATCAGTCAACAACTCTAGGCCATAAATTAAATTTATGCACAGAAAACTAACCTCTATGAATGCCCCTGATCCTTCGATAACCTTCTGGTGTTTTTTCTAAATTCCCATTCACTGTCATAACGCGTGACTTTGCTTCATGCTTCACTAACCCTGCAAACTGCTTCAGCTCTTCTTTAGCAACAGTCTCCTTTAATCCCTGCCAAGCACCTGCTGAATAAAAAGAATACATGACTAAACTCATTGCAATCCCATGGATGATGGGAGATTACTAAATTTAGTATAAAGTCTGGTAGTCTTTGCCACATTTAAGTATGGATTGTGTACCCAGCCTTTACCTCTTGGGATGAAAGTGTAATAAACTGGCCTGATATGCTGACTTGGGTGAGGGCTGGATAACTGGCGTGTGACTGCTGTCAGACAAAGGGAAACTTCTCTATGCCACAACATCCAGACGGACATGGCAGTTCTACAGAGCTTCCTATCCAGTAATAAGTGCCAGAGGTAGATCTCCATGGTATAAGCACCTGCCTCCTAGTGCCAAGGTTACACACACATGATGTGACTCTACCAACATTACCCTTGGACAGTGCAATTAAATGACATGCAAGAGGCAAAGGTAACTATCCCCATAAATGAAGATCAATTGATCACCCATGCTTCATTACTGTGTTCAAAACAGCACACCACTTGTCCCTCTCCTGGCCACATAAATCCAGCCAATGCATTCTGTTCCTAGTTCTTTAAGATCCATTTTCATGTTATCCTCCCATCAATGCCTAGGTCTTCCAAGTGGTCTTCTTTCCACCAAAAACCATGCATACATTTCCCTTCTCACCCACAATGCCACATTCTGATTTGCTTGCCATGTTAGAGAAATTACATGACAGAATCTACAGATTTGTTTCCCAACCCAAAGTTCTTCCTCATATCAACTGATGCCTAGTGCTACTCTATCCTTTTCAGCATGGGGGAATTTTATCACAGCTAACTCTTTGCTGTTCTCCCCATTTTTGTGTTGCACAGGTAAACATTCAGAACTGAGATAGTACTGGGACATAACTGCTATCTGAGAAAAGAAGGTGCAGCATAAAGACATGTTTCATCACCAAGCCAAATTTAAGAGCAGTTCCTATTCCCAAGGCTACCCCTTTCTTTCTGTGTAGGATATAAGCTGAGACAGCACAGTCCATATAGTGACTAGACTATGGAAAAATCAATACAGGGTTTGAACACTGGCAGCGGCAAGAGATTTTGCTCTTCCCCAAAATGTCCAAAATGGCTCTGGGGGCACCCAGCCTCCAGCTAAATGGGTACTGGGGTTCTCTGACAGGAAGAGAGCAGCTGAGGGCATGATGCTGACCACTCACCTCCATCTGGTGCAAAGTTAAGAATAAGTGTTACCATACTTCTACTCCCAACTGAATGCCTTTATGGCACGAACACAGACAACTCTACCTTTACCTGGCTAGTTTAGGATGTAACAGGTACAGCATTTTAATACAGCTAAGGTGTGAAGGTCATTAACATAACTCAAAATTCATAAATATAAGACTAAGAAATCTGACAAATCTGAGACACAAATATGTGTTGCAAAAAAATAAGGTGCTTGATCACCTAACCGAGCAAGTGACTTTGGTTTGAAACACGAGTAGTCCCAACATAATATTCATATATTCACATTACTGTGAGACTGAACTTTTAATAAAACAGTCTTACAAACTACATCAAAAGTTATGGCACAACAATCATGTGAATCCAGTTACTTATGGATAACCAACGCAATTTTCATACACTAAATACATTCTTCTACTTCTCACCAGATTCACATAAATGTTTACGAATGTCAGAACATCCTTGTTGCAACTAAAGCTTAAGTCCCTTTGACAATCACAAAATATACGAGGCCAAACAAGAAGCAGCCATCTCACAGCAGGCTACCAAACTAACACCCTTATACTCGCAACTTCTAAAATAATGAACACAAATACACCACGATACACTGATGTACATGGCAATACAAGTGTTATAAAAGCAACACACAGCTCAAGACAAGACAGAAATAACATTTATGACAAATTTGCAGTTGAGAGCTATGCATTTCTTTATTGAATACTGTTTGAAATACGACAATTTGTTGTTAATAAGTTTAAAATGACCATCTGTTATTAACACATTGCCATCGGGCTGGTCTTTTAATTAAATACCACCTGGTGACCGGACGTTTTAAACGCTTTTAATGTTCATTCCCATAACATTTTGTAGGCTTATCGTTCTAAAATAAGGTTCAAGAGCGGTCTGTCTGCTTGTAACTTGAGATCCAAACATCTTGCATGTAGCTGACGATGACCTTGAAGCGATCAGTGTCAGACCAGCTCGAAAACGCGCGTGTTGGACGTCGTGTAAGAAAACGCAGAAATGCGGGGCCCATCAACAACGCGTGGGTGAGCAATCACGCATTTCTGCGTCAGCCGACAGCAATGTGTTAATAAGTGACCCTTTGATGCCTAACAACCCACCGCTAACCCCTAAACATTGCATTTTATATATTTTTTCAACAAATATAGGTGCTGAATATTTTAAACGTGGTATATACTCTCCGTTCTTTTTCAAAATGCAGTTTGTTTCATAATTCTAACGTATTTGGTTACTGTATTATTCACATTTTATACATAGTGTGTGCTAAAAATAAAAATAAAAAAAATCAATGACAATGTCATGGACTTTCTTACAGAAAATGACTCAAGTCACACATCAAAAATACAGGCCTAGAAATTACAGTACATTACCTAGTTTGCTTGTTTCTTTTACAAAACAATGGGCTTATGATAATATAACATCAGGATGTGTTATGTCCATGCCTACTTTACCGCGATTAAACTTCGGAACCAATTCACAGATTTTCACAAAATTTGATAACATCCCTACCTTTGTGTTTTCTAATTTCCTACGATTGACAACACACGGAGAAAGGCTATGCAGACTTCTAAGACACAAATTGTACAACTACAACTTGATGTAGGATTATAAACTTGTATGTTGTAGTGAAGCTTGAACATTTTCAAGATCTGTGTTTCCACTGCGAACGCACATAGGAACACGCTGCTAGAAATTCATTTTATATGTTTAGGCAACAGGGAAATTTAAGGCATTTTTAAGACACACCTTATAATCTCCATTTTATTTTCCACAAAATGCCATTTATTTCATAATTTTATGTTTTTCTGTTCAAACAGTACTCATGTTTTTGAAAATGCATGCACTCAAATGTAGGATAAAATAACATGCAAATCTCGATGTGGCAATGTTTTGGTACAGCATAAAAGAACACAGTGACTGTATAAAATGTACTGGTACATTTACTTTTCAGTTTGATGATTAAAACCACTGAAGTTTTGGAGCCAGACATATGACAAAATTTCGTATGTTGACAGTTCATAAACAGACCTGTAACACATTCCTCATATATTGGTCATTACAAAAATGATAACGGCAGAAATTATGAGACTGTATCAGAAGAGTATAACACGTGAAACTTGTACTATTGGCAACTGTACTCAGGAACAGATAAATTGCATAATTATAATTTATAGGAACTAAATTAACATATGTGATGTTATATGTTAAACTATTAAACAAAACTAATGAGTACAATCTTAGATTGATCTGGACTACAAACTAAACAGAAAATTTGACATTCTAGGGCAATATAACATATTAACAACTGGGACGAATACAAAGGGAGATCCAGAAAGAGAAATTCAGAACATACTTAGAGAAGGAATATGGTAGAATGGGATCAAAATCCAAACCAAACACTACAAGAAATGGACAGGCCACAATAGTATCTCAAGAGTCTTTGATATAGAGGTGACTAAGAAATATAGCTGATTCAACAGTTCTGGTAAATTAATATTATTAACACATTAAACAAATCAAATCAGAAATACAAAAACTAAATTTCATTTAAATTTTGGTACTTGGGTTTTTCCCATAAATGAAATGGTCACATTTCTGTGCCAAAGGTAAATACACTTGTTCCAAAAACACAAGAACACATTTATTTTTGAAACTAAAATGCTAGAGTTCACCACAATTCCCGACACCTGCCTAGACTAGGTAACTGTGACCCACCTGCCAGAGGAGAATGATTTCTCGAATTCTCCTTGCTGTTTAGTGATAAGTCAAAACATTCTGCCGAAGGGATTTTGAATGCTGCACTCCCATACCAAAAATTCTCCTGATTCTGCACTGGATAACAAAATTCTGACGGCAACGTGGTTGCGGCTGTGTTACCATTGGCTAGTATATTCCAGCCATTCTGAGAAGATCGTGACATGAAGTCAGAGACTGGAATTGAGCTCAGTACATTAAGTCCTGCTGGTGTAGAGTTGTAAACACTTGATAAAGATCCAGACTTTTGGTAAGAGGTAGAACCAATGGCAGTGTGTACAAATTGCTGGTTCCCATCTTCATCTCTGAAGTTGCATTTCTGCTTCCTCGCTGAAGAACAAGTGTACGTATGTATTAAATCTGAATGCAGCAATATCATGGTGCTGGTACACCTATGACTTAAAAAATGAAGTGTACTATTAGCGACCAGGAAACTAACTTTCAGCTAATAAAATCCAAAATAAAAACAATATGCCCACACAATTTTGCATCACTGAATCCAATGCACATCTTAAAATAACCATGATCTTGTAAGTCTCTCCAAACTCATTTTCAGTCTTCCAAGTGGTTACTATCCACAACGCATGTCATCAGGGACACATCAGGTATTTTTACCCATACAAAGAACAATTCTTGGCTGTAAATTATCATGCAAAATATAAGAAAGAATGTTTTCTGTTCACTGTAGTACTAAATAATAATATTTCAACCCTGTTTCCAATGCCTTCCATACACAATCAACTACAATAAAAAAGTCAAAATGAGAACTTTTATTTTTGTTACCGACCATATGATCAACATGTACACGCAAACATTCATATACACAGATGTGCACAAAGTTTCTCCTGTAAGTTCAGACTTGGGTAGTAGTCAGATGCTCCCCTTGTCAAGCCAGGTGAAAATATAAGGCAGTGAGTTTCAATTATGCCAATGTGCTATCTAGAGACCTCAAAACACAGCAGTGCATTTCAATGGGAAATGTGATATAATGAAGGCAAGAGTAATTCATACTCAAAGACACATTTTTCTTTATAAATAAATTACACCATGACAAATTTTAATTTATTTGTCCCATGAAAGACACCTTACAATAATCCTAAGTATGAGTCTCCTTGAGCTTTGTAGGCTGGCTTTGTTTTAATAAAATATTTAAATTAAGTCGCTTTATATATCACATCTGCCATAAAAGTCATATGAAACATTTCAGAATATCACACAACAAAAGAATAACTCATATAAACACATCTACTGTCTCAATCAGTACTTTAAAAAAAAAGTCTTACCTCCTATCCATTCTGCTTTTACGTACAGTTGCAAAAAAAAAAATTAAAATTTGCTAAACCTCACAAATATTCTGCTGAATATTCTTGCAGATTCTTCGCTCAAAATTTATGCAATGTCTATCATGTGCACTTCTGAACACACTACACAATACCTAACATGTAGCTTCTGTCAACCATGAGAACCACACTTACATTTACAGAGGTGTTGGAAGTTCCATTGTTAAATTCCATATATATTATCCCACAAATTCTCCCACCTAATGGGTCAGCATAATAAGCCAAACTACAACTGTTAATTGTTGAGATTTTGATCATGTCAGGATAATATTAAAATAAGCACAGTATCTCAAGTTGTAGAAATATTGGCCTTCTCACTTCAAATCCATTACAGTGACATACAGAGGGATTATTTACTTTGAGGTTCAGTCTGAAAGCATTCCCTGACAAATAAAATGTATTATTTTTACCTGATTGTGCTTTCATGGGTGATCCCTCCTTCTTATCCCGCTCTAGAACCTTATGTGGATAGCCAACTGTGATTTTGCGACCAAACACATCTTCTCCATCCATCCGCTTCTGAGCTCTGTACAGCATATAGTAAGTCCATAAATTATTCACATGCACACCCCTCACTTATTATTTGCAATGGCACAATAAATTGGAAAACATCTAAATATATATCAATACACATATACCTCACTTTGTACTGTTGTACTGGTATGAGACGATGTGGACAATCTGTACCCATTCATTTATTCACATAAACAGCTCCAGAAAAAGATTAAGATGCCCACAAATACTGTTCCTATTCATATGCATGTCTGTCTACATAACATACTGTAAAAGTAATGCTATTAAATAATTCCAGAAGCATCCATAGCATAGTAATATAACCATTATATCTGGCATATAGAAGATATTAGGTTAGGTTACCCTGTTTACTTCATTGCTTCACATTGGAGTACTAAATGAGGTAACAGGTGCACATAACCAGTGTAGGTAAGTCAGTCTGCCATACTTACTTTCTAGGTATGCCTGAGTGAACATATATTTTTATACAAAACAAATTTTTACAACTACTTGTCTATTGTGGAGATACAATAAAAAGTTACAAGCAGTGTATCTAAATCACATTTTGCCTACTCTGCTTACCAGAATGTAAAAAATAGGCACAATTAGATGTTTTTGATCATACTTAACATTACGAAAATCATTAAAAAATTACTTTTCTGAAAATAAAATTATTTTACACATACTTTAGCGCAGATAAACTACTTAACCTTTCTGTGTTATGTTAGTGAGTTTAACTTGCTGTTACTGAAGACACTCAGTAATACCAAAATAAAATTCTCTATAAATCTTGGGAAGCTTGGTGTATAGTCATCACTTCACAGCTCAGCATCAGACTCTCTGTAAAAACCTCATCACTGACATTTATAATGTGTGTGTGTGTCTGTACTGGGGAGGAGGGGTGCACAGAATAGGCATGTCAGCACCAAAAGCTATATACACCCTATACCATTTGAGTTAATGGAGCAGGTACAAATGCTGCTGCATTGCATTATTATAGGGGCAAGCACAGTCAATTCAAAATTCCGTCTTACTTTTAAACCACCTTTTAGTTACGATTACAGTCTTCTGGGATGTAAGACTTTGTAGTCTGGTACACAGGTACCAAAATGCCTCATCTTCTACCCTGAGTATGGTGGCAGCAGAATCCCTCACGACATTTGTAATACCTACACTGTGTCACATTCCACAACATAAACTTAACATATTGTCACTGTAAAAAGTTAAGTTGTTTCTGTACATGCCATGAAAACACAGACAGTGGAGGTAAAACCCCACTCATTCTTAGCCTCAGTACTTTATGGAGGTGACTGATTAACTGCCAACCCTGGTACTTTACAACCCCCCCCCCCCCAGCAAGATTCCCTGAAATTCACTGAATAGGAAGCTGGGTGGGCCTCAGAGCCAATCTTGATGTTTCAAAGAAAAAAACTCACTTGCTCCTGTGGGATTTGAACCACAAATCATCAAGCTTGTTACCCAGTCACCTTATCACCACTGTTGAGGACCTCAGATCTCATACGTGTATGATTTATGGTATGTCTGCTAGTACACAGCATAATTATAATGAAACATGTGAGAAAAAGGTACCTTGATGATTCCTCTGGAATCATGCTGTGTTACTGCTGGTGAAAAGTTACCAACATTTCAGATGAGTTTAGTGCCTCCATCTTCATGGTAAAGCAGCTTGAAGAACTGCTTGAGCCTGAAGATGGAATATGCTCCCCTGAAATCTTGGCAGCCACTTGCCAGTCAACACAGCATAACATCTCAAAAGACATCATGTCTTCTTCCATACTGCTGTAAAAACTCACGTCTTGCACAGTCAGACTTGTTTCTGTTACATCCCAAAGCCAAAACAGTTTTATCTTACTCTGTAACTGCAGTGACAAAATACCTCAAAATAAACTTCACTACCACTACAATTAAAGTGGTAAGGACCAGCAAACAGAACTATTTATCTTCTGTACTAAGTATGGCATTCATAACTGCTCCCAAGGAATTTCCTTATAATTAGCAGAAAATGAAAATTTGTAGCAGACTGAAATTTATACACAAAACAAATATCAAATGAACTGGTTATTTTATGAAAAATCTTTGATCTACTCTGTGTACCACACTTCAGCAGAAATTTTACCAGCAGACTGAGTTACTATACCATACACCAAAATAGAGTCAAATAAGGTCTAATACTGCCAACCAGACAAGGATTTAAACTAGTGTGTAACTCTACAACTCTCAAATCCAGCTGTTCAACATATGGAAATTGTATATTGTTTCATAATCCAAAATGCTCTAGTACTTTAATACTAGTTCCAAAATTCTAATTTTATTTCTATAACAGCCATAATCCTTCTACATTCTCCTGGGCAAATAATATTCAGGTATATTAACTGTACACACCATGCCCATGTGATACAAATTTATGTCTCCTGCTATTTAATGAGCATAATTAAATTTCCCTAGCCATAACCTTTCTACACTCTCCTGGGCAAATAAAACTTGCATATTTTACTCCTCACTGCACACACACATACACACCCCTGTGTCTAACACACAGTAACACATTTCCCAACTTCACCACAAAATAGCATATAGTCAAATCTACAAAACTAACCTCCCTCTGTTGAAATATGGTGGAAACATTTTTGTCATTCAAATTAATTCTTCATAAGAAACACAAATATTAAATTTATACTTCTAAACAAACATATGAACTGAAATGAATAGAGATGACTGGTATCATCAATCTGGATATCAATATTAAAACACACCAAACCTACTGCAGTCAAAGGCACAACTAAGAGAAAGGAAGTAAATGACACAGGACTAGGGGTAAGGGGAGGGGAAAGGTGGTGGATGCCAGTGATTGGTTACTATCTCTGCTGTAGGAAGAGACTTATGGGGAAGCCTTCTGAATGAACCTGTTCCAGTGAAACCTGAAAGAAATGCTGTGAATGTTGTGTAACCTCTCTGAATGTCCCATACAAATATAAATCACTATTAACAATCTTACTGAATGCTCTCAGCAAAATGTAATTAATTTGTCTGATAAAACTGTAAAGCTTATCACACTCTGGGGAAACCATGAAAATTCTATTTTCCTTACAGACAGCTCTCAAATTTCTTGGGCCCACTGTGAACTGTGAAAGATTCATGAAAGACAAGTTGCTTCCATATTTTATAACAACCTGGATTATTTCACATTTACTCTTTTATTTCATTCTGCAAACAGCTTATAATCAAGTATTTCAGTTAATTTAAGAAGGAAAAAAAAAGAAGAAAAAGAAGGGGGGGAGGGGAGGTGGAAGTTAAAAAATCAACATGTGACGGTAAGCGTTCAAATGACGGACATAAAATGACATTCCTCTAAAACATACTATCCCTTGTGCACATGGACTTAACAGCTGCATGTTTCCAACAACGTACATCATGATGATGAAACTAAACAACAGAATAATGGGTTGCCAATACAAACACATTTCACCGCAGTAGACTCTCCTGACATTCAACACAATGGCTTGTAACTTGAGACCTATATACCCAGTTTAAATTCACACGTGAAATTAGAGAATTATATATACGTACATAAAAGAAACGAGAAAGCGTTTCCACTCAAAAAATCTGTTATAGAATATTTGGGATAAAAAAATACAACATAAATGTCATCCAGATATCCAATACACTAATGCATATTTTTTTCCCATTGCTTCTGAAATTAAATCCTAGATGCACTACAGAAATCAGTGTATCTGCAGCAATTGAATGGATTTATGCCAAGTGAACAAACCTCTATTTATTTAATTGGCAAGTGTAAAGACTGTTGTGATTCTCCTTGCCACATAATTATGTGGGTAGGCCTACCTTCTCCAACAATTTCTGACACGAGACTTTCAGCACTGTTTCACACAAGACCTGTCAATATTATAGTTTTTCTTTCACCTTTGATTATGGGTTACTCATTTTTCACAGACTGCCTGGGTTGCTCCTGAATTCACAAACTGCCACAAAACTCCTCCTATACAGCAATTACCATGTGTCACCCTCCTACAGAATTTAACTCTAAAAAATGTTAAGTTCCAATCCTGCAGGAATGCTATACTCTGGATAGGCTACAGTTGCTAGCCTCAATACCACATACATCTAGTATATTATTGTAGTTAACGACACTGAAGACATTCACAGCATGCACCCTGTGCGATGTGCTGGAAAATATAGCATGAACATGTCAGACCATGTTACTGCATGACCAGACATGGTCACAGTTTATTGCATGGCCTTCAAGTTGGTGTTGGTGTTGTCACATGTTAATTCAATAATTTCAACTAGCACACAATGCATGCAAATCAAGCTTTGCAAGGCAGCTGGAAGTACAGCAAATGAAACTTACATGCACATCAATGGAGAATCCATATCTAGAGGTCGAGTCTAGTAGAAGGGTACATGGCATGACATTGTACCATTCTGCTAGACCTTACCTCCAGATCAGGATTTGCCACTGACACAGATGTAAACATGATTCAGAAATGTCATGTGAGTCCAGCACAATTATTTTAGGAGCCTCACTTTAAAGAGAATGTCCAGCTGAAGAAATAAAGTGTCCTGCATATTCTTCTAACAAAAGAAACACTGCAAGATATAGTGTGAACTGACTGATATATCTGCATATCCTGATTCTACTCAGACATTCTGAAGCTCTACTAACAACTTCGTCTGTGTCCACAACTATTCGTAGGATTTTTTCTCAATATGAATGACTAAATATATACCATTTGTAAATGTTATTGGTACAGGCGTTGCTTGTTTTTAAAGAATAACAGAAGTAATGCAGTAAAACAACCTTCTTCTTCTTGGCACCTGGTTATACAAATAAACAAGTGAAGTCCTTCTGTCAACAGGTGTCCTGATCCTCGTGACCTACTTGTAGTAAAGCTCAGCAATTTTAAATAGTCAATGCTTGTGTCTCCCAAATCATTTTTCACATCACCCTCCCATACAATCACTTGATGCCACACAACATTAGCAGTTGACAGAGTCTGATAAGATACCAACTAAATTCCATTCATGACAGTAATATTAAAGTACCTTATCCATATTTGTAAAGAACATACTTTCTTACAATCTTAGGCACACAAAAATGAAACGCCAAAGTTTGTAAGTCCTGAAGAGAGCCGAGTGAGTCTTCTCTCACAGCTACACAAGGCTAAAGGAGTACCAACCTTCTTGTGTAACAATAAAATCCGTCACCTCCTTCTATGACCTCTAACAAACACACGACTGTATATCCTCTTACCTAGTCGCAAATTCGCCTGTTGAGAAGCGAATAGTAGCAGTGGACTTTGTAATGGCTATAACTCTTCCACCACAATTCCCAGACAGCTGTTTCAAGCGATTCTTTATGCGTGCTTGGTCCTTATCCTCAGGTAGATTTGAGACTACCATCTCCATGGGCTGACTATTTGACTGCAAACAAAGGGGATTCAGGAATCTGGTCTATAAGCTAGGAAAGACAGATGACAAGCCACATGAGGGACAGTAACAAAACCTGGCTTGAATACGTTTGATAAAGTGTTAACTGATAATACAAAGAAAGTATACACTGAAATAAAATTAAAAATTACAATATGGCACAGAGAAAAGAAAACCCTAACACGACATTTAATTGCATACCACACACAGATTTCATAATCTTCCTGCTTTGAAAATATGAGTGACTCTCATGAATCATCTTTCCAGCACTTTCAAATGCCATACATACTATTTACCTGAATATAAGGCAAGAAAGTTTTTCCTAATTCATCATTTGAAACACAGCAGATCAGCATACAATCACAAACAAATTTAAACACATTCTGTAAAGGTGCATTCCTGAAAAACAAGGAGTCTGTAAAGAAGCCACCTTACATGCAGGATCATCTTATATTGCAGGTTAATACAGTACTAGTTATCAGAACTGATATGGTAATGGTGCACCGTATTACACAAACCAAGGCACAGGAGAAAAACAATATGACAGTTCTCACAAGGTCAATTTTCCAGCATGTTCTGAACTTGCAGTGTAACACTGGTGCTACTAACTCTGAATGATTTGTGATGATGATGATCCTGTTATATCAGACACTATCCACTGAATCATATGCTTGATGCATGTGATGATTCAAGAGTTAAAATCTGCAAGATAATTACTTGACTGTTACTGTTTCAGCTTCCACTACTACATACAAATTCTGATTAACATTTCTTCGAAATCGCAGCATTTAACTATGATAGTGTCTCTCAACTCCATCTGTGAGAACAAAGCTCATATTTGCACAATGCCTCTCTCTTTGTAACATCTGCACATTAAAAATGTTTTGTATATTATTAATGCCTTACAGCCTGAGCTACTGACAGTATCATTCAACAAACTATGATTAATTAACTAAAAAAATAGGTAAAGTGATCCCATTACAGGCCCAGTGTGGCCCAGAGGGTGGGTAGACGTATAGCTCTACCCTTCCATGACCGCGGCACTAGAAGGGGGTGAGTGGTCAGCAGCACGCCCCGGCCACACTTTACCCCTGGGAAAGACCCGGTACCCATTTTACAGGAGGCTGGGTGGGCCCCAGGGCCAGTCTGGATGGGCAGAAAATCTTGTCCCCACCAGGATTCGATCCCTGGACCATCCAGCCTGTAGTCAGTCACTATACTGACTGAGCTACCCAGCCCAAAATGATTAATTAAATACATCAGTAAAATAAAGACCTGAAAATTCAACACAGGAATAACAAATGCACACTGAGGAAATAGTATGTTGAGAAAACCTTATGTGGTTGTAAATTACAGCCACTTACATCTCTGAGATCAGTTTTACTTTATATTCTTCCTTCCTATTATCCACTAGCCAGTCTTACACGTGGAAAGCTTCTAAACAGCTTACCACCAAATATCTGCATAACCATATTTGTCTTAAACACAACCCTGACATGCAGCATGCTAGCCCAACACAACATTTCTACTTATAACATGCCCAGTTCTCAACAACAAGATTATAGGAGCATACACAGATACTTTATAGGAAGCATCAGACTTCTCAACATACCAGCATTTCCAGCTCTGTTACTGTGATGTATGTTATAAAATTGACATACTTCTGAAATACACCATGCCTGATCCATGTAAAAAACTTTAACCAAAGATGCCAGACACATTTTCAAACCTGAACATTCACCAAATACATGACGACTTAACATTTCATTTATTCTGCAAACATATATCCTATGGAAATGTACTCATTATCTCATTTATCTGATATTACTACTACATGTACCTGTAACTGGAAACTATCCGGAAGAAAAACAATAACCTTCCAATTCTGAGGCATTAAGACACAGCTTATGATACTGCCAAAATAGTTTTCACAGTGCACATCTTAAACACTACAACCAAATCTATTCATCTGAGTGGAAAACTTCCATGTGGACACATGGGCAGCAATAAAAAGGTTCAGCTCAAAGAGCTGAAACTTACATTAACCCCCCCCCCCCCCCAAAAAAAAAAAAAAAAAAAAAAAATACCACGAGGACGTTGGGAGGGGGGGGGGGGGTTCTAATATTTGACAACCATAAATGAAACTCTGGGGGGAAAACTGGGTGATA
>Ga0131853_10011134_pt1 | contig 16444 bp, 9 predicted proteins | sample TergutLab28metaG_FD_92764 | JGI IMG/M metagenome (GOLD analysis project Ga0131853, IMG submission 92764) | Labiotermes labralis P1 segment gut microbial communities from Petit-Saut dam, French Guiana - Lab288 P1 (version 2) (version 2) | ecosystem: Host-associated > Arthropoda: Insects >...
AATAATAATAATAATAATAATAATAGATCTAGTGGTCCAACAGAAGGGTCATCTGCAAAAACAGCAGCTAGAGATTGCAGCTGCCAAACTTCCCGCTGAAGTTTCAACAAGATAGTACTTTCCGTCAAACATCTACAGGCATTTCGTAGCGATCATCACTTCAACAAAAAATCATGCTGTCTAACCTAAAACGCCGTTTTCTCATTAAAAATGTTTCCCTTGTTCCTAAACACCGCGAAAAGACGTAAGGAGCAGTGGTGTTAAACTCCGGACAGTCCTAACCAGGGCCCTAGAAAGAGGTACATGATATCCAGCACTCTTCCACCACTTTATCTCATACCCATTCAAGAACACTTACCGTTCTTATGATTTAAAGTCTGTTATTTCTCAAAAAGATAACAGATCCCCTTTCGTATTAGCTTTGGGTAGCAAATAAAGATAGGTATGAAACGTACACAACGAGAGCAAAGCCCTTTGTACACCCACACCAAAATCCCACCTCGTATAATTCCCATTAATTGAGGTGACACTACACAGGTAGTAAAGCACGTTCTTTATAGTAAGGATTACAGAACTCCTTTGTCTACATTGTTTACGAATCACAAATTCTCTCTGCAAAGCGAAAAGGTTTTAAGTAATGACATAATACGGTACTATTGTTTGAAGTGCTTTACTTATATCACAGTTTAGTTAATACATCTTGCAATTAGGTGTGTGTGTGTCTGTGAATGTGTGCGTGCGCGAGCAATGTAGGCCTTGAAAACAGACTGAATAGGAATACGCACAGATATCTGCAGTTACACTCCCTATGCTGACCAGAAACACCAGTCCATATATGGAAAGGATGACATACATGTATCCATCTGACATCTAGTCGTGAAAGGATTTAAGGTGGTCAAAAACAGTTTTGGGTATCGTATCAGTAGAGTCTACAGTAGGGCCGATCGCGTTTCAAACTGCCATTACCCGAACACTTTCTGTGTAACACATAACTTCAAGAAGTATTTTAGGCATGAACACCATCATATTTTGGGTCAAACTAAGCTGCAAACCGAAACCAAACTGTACATGTCACTAAGACACGGAAAAGAAAATTAGCGCGCACTAATTTAAGATTCTGTAAAGCAAAATCCATGATGAGAAACGAACATAAGCCGAAGGTTCATTACCGTGTTCACATGGCCCGCCAACGGTCTCAGCTAAATGAATCCAGCCAAAACTTTCACATCTCATCCTCCGTAAGATACACATTGAGAGTATCCTCCCATCTACAAGTAGGTCTTCCAAGAGGTCTCCTTCGTTTTCCAACCAAATATTCGCAAGTATGCTCTTCCCTAAGGCCACTTCTGTGCGAAAGAATTGTCGTTACCTATTAAAAACCCAAGTCCACCTTCATGTTGGATTTTTACTATTTACTTCTACGCACGGGAATTAAATTCCTGCAGGGGACTTTAACCTTCAGAATTTATCGATTAGTATGTACATATTTACTGACACATACACGTTCAATTGCGTCGCAAGGTGTTTACGTCTTTATGAATTGCTATGTGTACAATATCTATATCATAACACTATCCTTAATACCTGACATATACATAATATGTACCGTAATTGACGAAACTGTCAAGTTTAGTCTTTATTTTCACGGCTCGTCAGCCGTAGTGGGCCTAGGCCCCTCAGGTTGAGGTTTCGAGATCACACTCAGACACATCACACTCGGTAGGACTCCTCTGGACGAGTGATCAGCCCGTCGCAGAGACCGGTACCGGACAAAACGTAACACTCGTAATAGATATCCATGCCCTCGGCGGGATTCGAAACCCTCAATCCCAGCAAGTGAGCGGCCGAGGACCCACACCTTAGACAGCGCAGCCACTGGGATCTGCAAAGTTTCTTCTTATATGAACACAAATACTGATACACATTGGAAGGTAAAATGTTCTGATGAGAGACTTCTTACGCGGCGTAGAACGGATAATTATAATGAGTGTAATGTGCCGTGTTTGCGTGTAATTTTTTGAAACGCACAGTGTCGAGAGAACAAAAGTAATGCAACACAGCCTACACAAGTATCAGGCTTCATGTCGAGCCGAAACACGTGAATTTAATACCACATCGAAGGATGCTTTTAGCCGGAAGAATGTAAAATATAATTCCAATAGTGCCCTATATCCCAGAAGACTAGAACCTCCGTAGTCAAACCTGTCACAAAATCAATTATCTTGAATTCGAAAATAATTGACTAAAAACGGTTAGGAAAGTTTTGACACGTAAAGAGAATACCAGGAAATGGATTGCCAAGGAAATCTCTCGAATGGAAACCACAGGAAACAAGAAGAGAGGGAAGATCTAAAGAAAGATTGATGGATGAGGTAAGACGGAGTACGACTATCCAAGACTGGCATAAAAGGATACTGGATATAAGGACATGTGAAAAAAAGTTATGATTGAAGATAAACAACTATACAGTGGTCCATTCCTTGCTGCATAAATGAATAAATGAGAAAAGTAACAATTCACTACTTCCGTTAAGCATCGATACCAGTGGCCGCGCGGTCAAAGGCGTGGGTATGAGGCCGCTCTCTTGCTGGGATTGTGGGTTCGAATCCCTTCAGAGGCATGGTTGGTTGTCTCTTGTGTGTTGTGTGTTGTCAGGTAAAGATCTCTGCGACGGGATGGTCACTACAGATAAGTCCTACCGAGTGTCGTGTGTCTGAGTGTGATCATGAATCCTCGACAATGAGGAGGCCTGGGCCCAATGGGGGCTTTTGCGCCATGTTTAAAAAAAAATCCGTACAGCAGAGTTAATCTTGAGGAGACAACAGTAGCTCAGTTTGTTCAAAAAAAATTCCACCTCTTTCAAGGAACCAAAGTTTCATTACCATTCATACAACTCGCCATTACACACACAAGCCTTAGCTGAGCCATCTGATTGAATAGTCTTCGATTACCCAATTCACTTCTAAAATACGTTATACATGTATTATCGACCTACGCGTTGGTCACCTCAGTTGCTCTTACACTGAGGTGACGTGATCAAAATTTCGTATTACACACCTTCTCCACCCATACTACATATCCAACTATCTTGTACGATCTGACTGCGCTAGTAGCATCTGGTGACGAACATGATGTAGCGGAACATTTTTGGTATAGTTGTTTATTACTTAGCGCGACTGCTGGCCACCGCCATCCGTTATTAATATAATCTACCAACGTACATTTAAGGACCGTTGGTGACGGGTGGGGGGTTACCTACAGAGATTTAAACGAGAAAACGGTTAGCATCTGATAACGGAAGTGTGGGTGACGCTGGCAGTCGATTACGAAAGCGATGTGAGTGAAGTGGTGGAGTGTGATAACCTAAAACAACAGCTTACAAGTTGGGGAATGAATTGACTGCTGGTTTTTTTTTTTTAGTTAGAACATGATTATTAAGTGATTAACTGATCGAGCTCAGATGTTGCAACTCAAATACAAATAAATATATAAACATAGTGAAGACAATGTGTGGATCCGATGAATCCCACCCGTATCCCGAAAGGAGTTCTCCTACCAGACTGAGCACGTCGGGACACGCAAGTTACACAGGGCGATCGTGTATAACAAATTTCGAAGCTCACAAAATTGGAACAATGTCCATCCTCCTAAATCTTTTTTATTTGGGCGAAGGCAGAAATATTACGTCGCCAAAGAACAGTCAAAATTACAGCTTTGTACATTTAATCAATTTATAGTTCGTTCGCAACAAAAAAGTTTCAAACATGGTCTGCTCGGTTGACCATGTTTGTCCGTCTGTCCATCCGTCTGTATGTAACAGATCGAGAAGAAATAAATGGGTTTTTCATTACATCTGATAGTAGAAATTGGTTTTTAAATTTGTTAATAAATTAGAACTTGTGGCTCCAAAATAATGTACGTAAGAAAAATGGATAAACGGTTTACGGGAATAGAGCAGAATAAATTGCACCTTATAAAATGTAGAACCTAAAATGAGAAGCGTAAAGAATATGAGCACAGAAGTCAGACGGATGCTACGTAACTTCCGGCGTAACAGTATGAATTCCAGATCCAACTGTCTTGTCAGTTCCATACCGCTAGTAATATAAACACGTCAGCTTGCAATTCGTACGTGTTTAGTTTCCAACTTGACGTCAGGGCCAACACTTCGCCGCTTTACAAGCAAACGTATGCATCTTCAGGCACATAAGTTCAAGTAATTCATTCAGTTATATTACACCTATAACAATAAGCTTCTCAAAAGATTCTAAAATTAAGATATAAGTTCAGACCTTTAAAGCAGATGGTTACTACCTGTACCACCTCCTTAACACTACAAGAACTGTGTGTTTTGACAAGTGTACTTGTAAATATTATATGGATCTCAGAACAAAGAGCGATTACTTCCCTAACAGCAGTGACCGACTGATCTTTTAAATTGAGAAGCAGAGAGTTACGGTGAGGTAAGAAATCGATTTTAAATATTTATTCCACGACACTCATTTTACACATCTCCGAGAGAGGCGTAAGTACAAACAAGACAAGCAACTTACGTATAACGTAATATTGACACGCGTTCGCGTAACCATTGTTACCTTGGAAAAGCAATAAATATTTCATATTCTGAGTGTGTGTCTGTAGCCTTAGTTACCCAGCATTCACGTCGCACTGGCCGTATTGTATTGTTATCTGTGGCCTATCTGGCTCTACCATATTTTTCCAATTTATCTCACTACGGGTACGATTTTCGGGGGAAAAAAATTATTACTGAATATGACATGTGTGTTTTGAGTTTCTCTACATCTATTATCAGGAACATTTCTTATTGTAAGAAGTATTCAGCGATACAACATAAATGCGCACAGGCCTTCATGTAAAGTATCCGCTATTATTGCCATGCTTTAATGAAACATGAATTTTCTTAACACATTTTCGAAAAATGCTACAATACAGTCCATAAAAATCCGTCCAGTGGAAGCCGAGTTGTTCCATGCTGACGGCCAGACATAACGAAGCTAAAAGTCGCTTTTCACAATTTTGCGAACTTAGTATTATACCAGGTATTGTCGTCAAGTAAACAATTGGGTATTATAGCCAAAACGAAAAAAAAAAAAATTATATTTACTTACTGTATGTATGTACCGTGCATAGTGTATAACTTATTATTTACACCAACAAATGCACAATATATTAACAGTAACGTCTATTTCGTGAAGTATTTCGACATGTTTCGATGTATTTACATCATATTCAGGCAGTCTTTTCTTATATATGCTAATGTTACAAAATCAATAAAATTAACATAATTAAAATGTTTACATAGGTGAATGTTACTGGTTATCAATAGATTATAATCAACAACGTTGTATGTAAAATGTACCACGTTGTTAAAAATGCAGTACATAGAATGTTTTTAAGTTGGTGGCTGTATAAAACACAATCGATAAAATCTCGAAGTGTCTATCTTGTGGGTGCAAACACTTTGCGTTGAGTTTCCAGCGTGCAGGTTACCATCACACCTGCACACTTGATAATTTTACGTTTTTAACTATTATAAACTACTGACCATCTGTAACAATCACCTATGTAAACATTTTAATTTTATCAAGTTCATTGATTTTGTAAGTTTAGCATATAAAAGAAGAGACTCTCTGAAAATTATGTAAATACATTGAAACAAGTCGGAGTGCTTGACGAAACAGACATTACTGTTAATATATTGTGCACTTGTTGGTCTAAATAATAGGGCACTTACTTACATTTATGTGAGCAGAAGATTAATTCACTTAATGTTTACGTGCCCACTTGAAGGCCAGTGTTGCATTAAACACTAGCATACTAAAGCTCGTTTGCGCAACGTAGTGTATAGCTGCTTACTGCGATATGGACACGGACTGCGGAGGAGAGTATTCAGGGGAACAGCTGGTCAAATGCCCTTCCCTTTTTAGTACAGCTTCGAAAATTTTATTTTGGAAGACTTCGTGTTTACCATTAATTGGTTTCCTTTCATGGTTTCACTTTAAATATAAACATTTTCTATGGTGTCCACGTGTGACGCCTTCCTACTGAAATGTAAGACCTCCATAATGTCATTAATCTTCCCAAAAGAGTCGCCATTTTCCAAAAGGTGCTGGACAAATTTTCAATTATTGTTATTACTTCTAAATGAGGACAAATGTTCCTTATAGCGTCGTTCCTTAAAGCGTTTTTCAATATTTCTACCTATCTGGCCCGTGTATTACTTTCCACAGTCCGGACACTTTAAGTGATATATATCAACACGATAGAAATTTTTTTGGTTAAATATTTAGGTTTTAGAAGATGGTGAATACAACTTTTCGTCTTATAAGTTACATTTAAATCAGTTTTCTTGAAAGGTTTAGCAATTTAATTCGCTTCTTTTCCAAAGAAGGTAAAGGTAACACATTTTTGCTTCTGTTTTTGGTATTTTTGTGTTTTTGTCTTTTTCTTGGAAATCACTACTTAAATGAAGTGGAAAGAAATTGTTATATAGTATGTTACGGACATAAATCGTTTCGTTGTTTCTGGCAGCTGTCTTCATTTGATAAGTATTAAATCTGAAAATTAAGGAACTTAGAGTAGTATATTTTTGTTCATGCGGGTGGCATGAATTGAAAGGGATTATTGTGCCTATAATTATACGTATGACCGTATAGTGGGATATATATATACACCTTATTTAAATAAATATATATATATACCTTATTAACAGCACAACTGTGATGAATCTCCTTAAAATTGTCACATATGTTAACATAAGTGGGCGATCTCTATACAAATTACAAACAAGGTAAACTAGATAAACTAGATTTTTTTTTAAAAAAAGGAAAGCACATCGACACTTTTAAAAGTACAAAGAAGCAAACAACCTGCATTCTTGCCAACAGAATGAAAAATGTGCATTTCTTTCACGCATCTCGTCTCTCTACCCTGTATACATTACCTCCTGTGCTTAGGGAGTAGGCAGCAGAGTCAGGTACAAGTTTGTAACGAATCAATAACTCGCTAAACATGTAACAGAAGTGCAGTTGACAGATGAAGCTCCCATCACAGAAATTTGTTATTCATTAAACTAATTAATATGGATTAACCCCAAACACATTCGCTGCTGACACTGCAAAGTTTACCATGTTTGACCGAGGCGAGTGAAACGCGAAGAAAAACACACGTACTGGAAAAATGTGGAAACAGCAGCACACACTCATATTTTCCTTCACATCTTGGACTGCCATATATTTCTGTAATACAAAATAATTTACAAAAAAAAGTAAGATAATCAAGGCACTGATGCCGAGAACTTTATTCTGGTTTCAATGTATACGTATCAGATCTCCACATAGACACCACTTAGGTTTAAGCTTTTAGCTTTAGGTTTTTATCCCAATGCAGAAGAAATAGGTGTCAAATGTCTGTAGCTGGGAGGTGACAGCACCTCGCTGACAAGCGATTTACAAACAGACGCCGATGTGAAGGAAGCTGTCACATCCTGGTTACAGTCATTTGACACGGATTTCTTCTCAGCCGGAACAAAAAGCCTTCGTGACAAGGTGAGAGATGCGCTTAAATCTGGATAATGGGGCAGAAATCTGATGTGTACCATCTGCTACCCGTATACCATGTATAAACAGAAGTCAGAATGAAGTTGTCGGCAGAATCCTGCTGTTATCCCGCTTTTTAAACTTCCTTGCACATGGAGAATTCATTCGATAATCAATAAAGTCTTGTTTCCCTTCTTACAATAAAGGGACAGACTCGACTGTTGTATACAATATACACTTTCACTTTCAAACTCCCAACTGAATAAAGAATTCAGCCTAGGGTCTACAACCAACCAACAGCAAACGCAAAGCAGAATCAATCAATGAAGAGAAACCAAGGGGGGGGGGGGACAGAGCAATATATCGGATGTGTATTTGGCTCATCTGACTGTCCTGTTACACAAACTGGCACTCCCTACGGGAGGACTTTGTGACGGAGTGAGAGTGTCAGTTTGGAACACCGGGATCTACGCCAGGATTCGGTTCTACGCGAACGCAACCTGCCACAGAACAGCCTGGATGTGACTAACAGAGACAAGCACCCAAGCACCCAGGGGTGTACGGGCTGAGATTCAGGGCCGCACCAGTAAATTTTCTGGAGAAGTATAAAAAAAACTTTATTTGCCAATCATCGTGTAATGTTAAAGTGAGCGGTACCAACATGATCCCACGATCAACAAAAATACAACACAACAGTAGTACTCATGCATGCTTCTTCGTCTTGATCTAGTCTCTTTGGGGGAGGAGAGAGCGGCTGAAGCCTCATACACACAACGGGGGATGTGCCCCCTCACTAAACGTATAGCGCCCCCCAGCCAAAACATAGACGTTAACTGGTTTCTCAAAACTAATTCCTATACCCCACACCATACAGCTAACCAATTCAGTAAAATGTACGGTATGACCAAACACAAATTCCAAACGCCGCTGCCCGTCTTTCAACAAGCTCCAAACTCCCTTACCACGTCCACATCACCTCTCACTGGTCCCTATCCCTAGCAAGCCAGATCAAGTCCACATTTCAACAACCATCTCAATCCTGGCCTCAGATCTAAGTCTGGAATTCGCAAACTGGTTCTTCCTTGGAGTTGTTCAAATCCTTCTCATATGCCACGCCCATTTCATTCTCATTTAGAACCTAAAGATGTTCAGTGAGAGATGCGCAATTTACACCTTCATGATTTATACACCTCGTCCAATATTATTAGAGTGATCAAATTAAGGATAGACGGACAGGACATACAGCACGTATAGAAGCTCATGCAGAATTTGGGTTCAAAACCTCAAGGAAAGTGATTACTTGGAAGACCTCGACGTGTGGATCTTAAAGAAACAGGATGGGAGGGCATGCACTGGATTCGTCAGGCTCAGAATGGGTGAACGCGGTAATGAACCTTCGGGTCCACAAAATGTGGAGACTCTCTTGACTAGCTAAGGGCCAATTACCTTCTGAAGAGGAACTATGCTTCACACAGGTAGTTCGTTTTGATGTGTGGTGAAGAATATAGAGTGCTATCATTCTCTTCAACTGGTAAATTTAATACAGAGTGCGGCAGAAAAACCTGACGGGTTTTAAGTTCCGTCATATTGGCAATCGTATGGGGTGGGGTAATGCAACCAAGGTCAGTGGCTAGCTGGTTTCAAGCCATTTCAGTAGCCATGGAGCAGTGTACGGCGCAACATCGTGCTTTCGTTGTTGAAGCTTATTTCAAGAATAGCGGTTCAGCCGTCACAATACAACAATTATTTCGCAGACACTTTAACATTCCTCGTCATGGCCGTGCTCCCTGTCGTAACACCATAAAAGAATGGGTAAAGAATTTTCAGGAAAATGCTTCGGCCTTAAAAAGAAACCCCGAGGCAGAATTCCTACGGTACGAACACCAGAAAATGTTGATAAGGTAAGGGTGGCTATTATGAAGTGTCCAAGGCGTTCAGTGAGGAGGCATTCCGCTGCCATAGGACTACCTGATCGCAGCGTGCGGAGAATTTTGCACAAGGATCTTAATTTCCATTCCTAGACAATTGCGATTTTTCAAGAATTAAGTGATCGCGATATAGCTAACCGCAGGATTTCTTCTGAGCAACTTCACGAAATGCTGAATGATTATGGTGTTTTCAGCACTGTCCTAATGACTGATGAAGCACATTTCCACTTGTCAGGTTATGTGAACAAACAAAGTTGTCGCTACTGGGTACCTGAAGATCCACAAGAGCTCCATCAGCGTCCTTTCCATGGCGAAAGATTGACTGTCTGGTGCGGGATCGCATCGTTTGGATTCTTGACCCTTACTTATTTGAAGAAAACGAAGGTGCAGCCGTAATTGTGACATCCGAGCGCTATGTGACAATGCTACGCAACTTCTGTGAACCAGAGTTACGTCGTCGTGGGAACGATCTCTCATCAGTATGGCTTCAGCAAGATGGAGCAACTGCTCACACAGGAAGGGCATCAATGAGTGTTCTGCGGGAATGTTTCCACAACACGTCATTTCCCGTGGTGGTAATGTTCCATGGCCGGCACGTTCGCCTGACCTCTCCGCATGTGATTACTTTTTATGGGGGGTATCTCAAAAGCAGAGTTTTCATCTCTAAGCCTAGAACCATAGCGGAACTAAGGCAAAACATAAAGGAAGAAATCGCGGCGATCCCGGAGCAGATGACTCATCGGGTGACGGAAAATCTTGGAGTACGACTGGAGCAGTGTTTGAGAAATGGTGGGAGACACCTGAGTGAACTACTTTTCAAAAATTAAAATGGCATGTACTGAGTTTTCCAGTGATAACAACTTTTACATAAAAAGGTGAAACCTCATTGTGTTATTTCATTTTGAAAACCGTCAGGTTTCCCTGCCGCACTTTGTATATTCCACTGGTATGAATCGGTATGTTGTGATTTCAAATTAGGCTCTACTTACAGTCAGTATAAAATGTTTCGGAACGATATGAATAAGAAATAAAATCATAATGTTTATTTAAAAGACTCAAGCCTGGGTCCGTCATAAAGGAATTCTCCGCATAGTGCATCTCATTACTCAGATTTTTACAGGGTAAAATTACCATCCGTTCAAAAGTGATAAAGCTTCACTTTAACATGCGGTTCTTTGAAACAAGATAGGGTAAGGACCAAACGTTCACAGCTGAAAGTGGGTCAGCTTAGAAGATGACGTGCGTTTCTGACAGTCACATGGATTGGCAAAGCACAAACAGAAGATGTGCTCAAAATACAAACTCGTACTTCCTGGCACCGAAGGGACGGACGCTGGTCAGCAAACACGTTTCTTGTAATAATCGAAGCTCCCTAACACTCTCCGTATATTGTGTGTAGATAGGATGGACAACAGAGCGAAACGTGTCTTTTCGAGAGTTCTCAACACACGCACGGCTACGTTTTTCGGCGAGTTCGCAAAATTGCCAACAGCGACTATTAGCTTCGTCATGTCTGTCCGCCCGCCCGCCCGTCCGTCCGTCCGCATGGAATAACTCGGCTCCCACTGGATGGATTTTCATGAAATTTTATATTTGAATATTTTTCAAACCCTGTCGAGAAAATCCAAATTTCATTAAAATCTGACAAGAATAACAGGCATTTTACATAAAGGCCAATATACATTTTGATCATATCTCGTTCACTTCTTCCTAGAATGAGAAATGTGTCAGAAAAAAGATGTAGAGAAAATCAAAACACACATTTCAAATTCAATAACTTTTTTTTTTTCGAAAATCGTGCCGTTTATTAGATAACGCGGGAAAAAAGTGTTGTAGAGCGGGTCAGGCCACCGACGACAATATGGCGATTGCGCATTGAATGCTGGATACCTAAGGCTACAAATAAACACACACACACAGACTGTGTAGTACTTATTGCTTTTCCACTGCAACAATGGTTGTACGAAAGCGAATCAATGTTACGTTATACGCACATTGCCTCTCTTGTTAGTCATGTCGGCTGTTGATCATATCTTTTGGGTTCCTACACCGTGTAGAAAAATAACTTTGTTCTGACGTTTCGGAGTAACGTGTTGCCACCATCTTCACGTGGGCTGGATTTCGTACAGGTGTACACTGAAGTGTGGGAGAAAAACATGTTTAGTTACATAGAAACGCTGTAAGGATTCCGGCCAATCAGAGCCCCTAATTCCAGACGCATGCGATGACGGGGTCCACACGGGGGGGGGGGGAGGGGAAGTACAAACATATTTTATTCGGAGTCAAAACTAACCGCAGCCAGACAAATCCTATCCGTTCTCTGAAGCTCTGTTTCCTTAAAATCCATCATCCAACCTGTGCCTTGGTCTTCAAAGTGGTCTCAAGTTTTCCGACCAAACGTTTGTGGGAATTTCTAGTTTCTGATCAGCGTGCTTCACGCCCTGACCAGCACCCTTTACTATTACACCATAATACGGCACAGCCAAACATTCTGCAGAACTGATCTGCTGCCACCTTTCTGTATTCGGTTATATTTGGTTCAAAGCTAAAGCAGGAAACCGAGAAATTTCCTTTTTCTTTCTGCAATGACTCAGTACTAATACACTTATATAGCACACAATATTCATATGAAGTGTGGTGATAATTTTTTTTACGCGTCACGTATTTAACGAAATAAATGTGGACTTTTATTTAGGTCTTCAACTTCAACATGACTGTCATAAAATAAGATTACATGCTTATAATTTCGTAGCTGACGTATTACAATGAATATTATTTCGCAGGGGAATTCTTCGCCAGGTAACCATCATCTATGGCCACCAGTGAAGAAAAAAATTGGTCAGCCACAAATTTAATGAACATCGCGGGATAGAAACAAATGTGACACGATGGGTCCTAACACTGACCATAAACTTCTATCAACAGGAAACAGGAAAATTGTTTCCACCATACGATGTCTCAACTGTGGCACGGAATGCGTGGGAAAGCACAGGGATGGCACGACAATTAAACTGAACTGTTCTTATTACAGGAGAATATATAGAACCCACAATATGTGCTTTGCAGACTTCTTTTCCGACAGACCCTCGTATATCACCGTATAAGCCCGAATATAAGGCGATTCCCTCTTTTGCATTGGGGTATTTGCAGAAAATAAGCTGTTCTTCTTACTGGTGTATATACAGAACCCACAATATATGCTTGGCAGACTTATTTTCTGACCGACCCTCGCATATTACCGTACAAACCCGTATATAAGGCGATTCCCTCTCTTACATTGGGGTATATGCAGAAAATAAACTCAGAAAACTTGGAACAAGAAACAAAAGTAACAACGTTTCAGAGAGAAAATACTAAAGCTTTCAATGGAATACTCAGTGTGAAAGAAAAGCGCTACCGCGCAATTTATTATTCGCTATTTACAAGGAAATGGCGTGTCTCTGTGGCGTTACTGGTAAATGCAGTAAGGTCGCGCTTAAAAGGCTACCCATAAATTTCTGTGCGGCTATTTCCGAGAAAAAAAAAGCTCGCCTTACATTGCGGCTTATAAGGTAATATCGATGAACAGCAATTCGTGAAGGAATCTATAAGAAATGGCGAAAGAGACGCACGACTGGTTAGGCAGCACCGTGAATGACGTCTGTCGAGCAACGTAAACTGAAATATTGGATGTAGGATATCAAGTCCCTGAAAAAATACACCACTAGGTCCCACGCATAAAAAATGGCAGAAAGTTAAACAGAATATGTGTTGAACATAATCGGAAACTGTGATCAATATCTAAGATATCAAGAAAGGGCGGAAAAAGAAGCAAAGACACATTCTGATGAGATGTCGATACATTTAGGCAGCACAAAACTCAGTTGGTTCGAGATAGCCAGATATGAAATAGCCGGAACAACCCATTTTAATAAAAGAAGCCTCGTATGAAATGGCTTAAGAGACAAAAACTATAAAACTCTGACACTAGTTCTGAGGTGTTTAAGAGAGGTGAAAGTTCATAATATGCTTTTGTGGCTTATGACGTCGGTGCCACACGCCACAAGACCGTAATACTCGTATAAAGTTCAAAATGTTTTCTTATTAGATAACTGCTGTCCTCTATGTGACGCCGTTTAGCCTGATGAACATATATCAACTTGAGGGTGGGGAAGTTACGGCATCCATCAAATCCTAAGGTTCATTACCGCAATTACAAGAACTGCCGTTGGACCAGACGTGGTCCTGACGAAGATGACTAATAACAATGCTATCTCCTGGGATATGAAAACGTATAGCGAGGTGCAGGTGTACCGAATAACTCACAATGCAGACAGTAGGTTTCCACCAGAACACAGTGTCACAGTATAGGAACCAGCTATCTTACTATCTTACTATCTCGTACTACCCTAGCAGCCCTCATGCATATGCATTACTACATTTCAGACCCACTTCAATACTGTCCTCCAATCTATGCTTTTATCTCCAAAACAGTAGCCCACACTTACAATTAACGATCAAATGAAAATTGTTATTGCCCCCAAACCTGTCACAAGTCCCGTCTGTTTCCTCCCTGGAACTAGATCGCCATTACAACATTTTGTACATAGTGCAAATTATAATAATTTTTTAACGCTCTTGTTACATTATGTCAATTTACGTCCAAATACTCTCCTTGCTCGGAAACATAAATAAGTATAACGTATCTGCAACAATTTTTAAAACTTATAATATGGTCTTCTACCCTCGTATTTGGCGAAATTTATAAAATTGCAAAAGAAAACGATTGCGTATTTTAGCCTCCAATTATTCCTGATCAAGTAGTCTCTTTCTTCAACACTCTCTTCTCAGCCACCCAGTCTTTGTTATTCACAGACAAGTCAAAGTTCCACGCCCATAACAAACAACGGGTACCATCACAGCTCATACTAAAGCAAGGACGGGTGTTCAGAAGACGACCACATTTCAATTGCTGTTGTGTCGTTTTTGACTGTCCACTACATATCATCGCCAGTTACACGCGAATCGTGACCCAGATGTGCATGTATCCTGCTGCTCTGGGAAAAACACTGACAGGACGGAATGACAAGTTGTGTTCAATTACTCGGAAGCTCTACACACCAGAGAGTCGTGGGCAGTTTTACAAAAAGTATCGCTGTTGTGATTACTTACGTTATGTTGCCATGAAACAAATATTGTGGCCATGGGCTTTAAGCCCATGGCCACAATAATACAGAACCAATAGTTGACTGGTCACTCATATCAGGCAGTAGACAAATAATATGCGGACGATAATATGCAGAGACATGTTGAGTGAATCTACAGTCTATGCAAGCCGAAAAAAAACTGCTGTGGTTTGAAGGCATGCAAAGAAATAAAAAGCGTCAGACGATACATAAAATACTACACAGATGTGTAACAGTAACTCAGGAAAGGGCGTTTCATCCTATGTCAATTTATCATTTATTAACAAACCCCTGAAAAAATACCCATGATAATTTAAGGGAAAGGGCACAATACACGGAAGTACGTAAGCCTCTGCGCAGCTCAGTCGGTATAGCGACTGACTATGGACTGGACGGTCCGGGATCGAATCCCGGTGGGGACGAGATTTTCCGCCCTTCCAGACCGGCCCTGGGGCCCACCCAGCGTCCTGTAAAATGGGTACCGGGTCTTTCCCGGGGGTAAAGTGCGGCCGGGGCGTGCTGCTGACCACTCACCCCCTTCTAGTGCTCCGGTCATGGAAGAGTAGAGCTATACCTCTACCCACCCTCTGGGCCACACCGGGCATGTAACTGGATCACTTTACCTTTTTACGTACGCCTGTATTTCGACGCCATCTCTCGAATATCGCCAGACATTTACAGTCTCTTATAGGTGAAAGTATACACATGCTGAGGTCTGACGAATAACACAATCTGTCAAACAGCGAGAGTAACTGCGTTCTCTGTGAGTTAATAACATGCATATTGGTGCAATCGATCACACGCCGCTTCCCATTAAACAGTATGACCGCACGACATGTGATGGAGTTTATTACAGTATTACTCATCAACCGTCAAGCACAGGCGTGAGACCTAAACGTATTCATCCAAGTAACGTGACCAGATTTTGAAATCGCACTTTTCATGTTCTGAATGCGAAAAACCTCCCGCGACAGCTGTTGTAATAGCACATTATGGGGTTTCGAGGCCCGAGGAGATTGCCTTGAGTGATCAGTGGTATGTATTCAGGCAGCGGAGGGAAGAGGTCGTCTGTCACCACGCAAGTAACTGACTCGTTATGAAACAGAGATAATTGCATGTTTGCGACTAATCAAACAACATGCACGTAAAACAGTACGCGAAAGTTACTTTATCAATACTAGAAGGGGGGGGGGGGTTGCTGTGTCGCTGCGGCCCAACGCGGGCCATTGATTCCTCATTCTTGAGGTTTCTAGATCACCTACAACGACGCACCACAGTACGTAGAACTCGTCTGGACGAGTGATCAGTTCGTCGCAGAGACCTCTACCTGACAACACACAACACTCACAAGAAGTAAACATCTATATCCCGGCGGGATTCGAACCCACAATGTCAGCAGGCGAGCGGCCGCAGACCTACGCCTTAGACTGCGTTACAATTGAGATCAGCTATTAGAAAGGTAATTGCCAGTACATCTGTAGACAGAAGGGGGATCTTCCCGAACTATCAGTGGAAACAGAAGGGCTTCTCGAGCAGGAAGAAGTCGGTGTTGATCTGTATGGCGTGTTGGAGAAATATTACGAGAGTGATAAAACACACATTTATACGTTGGTGCATTTTGATATATGCATACACAAATTCGTCAGTTACCCTCTATGTGCGTGAAGTGCTTTGTGTTGGAGATATGATGTGTATTTGCGTCACGCAACATACGCTTTGACAAGCATGTTTATGACATCAAATGTGACTCAACAAATTGAACACATCATGCTGCTCTCACATTATACACACA
>Ga0131853_10011136_pt1 | contig 16442 bp, 10 predicted proteins | sample TergutLab28metaG_FD_92764 | JGI IMG/M metagenome (GOLD analysis project Ga0131853, IMG submission 92764) | Labiotermes labralis P1 segment gut microbial communities from Petit-Saut dam, French Guiana - Lab288 P1 (version 2) (version 2) | ecosystem: Host-associated > Arthropoda: Insects >...
AGATGGACGTATTAACGTCTGAAACATGTTGAGCAATATATAATAAAGCAAGTGTCATCTAGTTGGTCAACCTTTATTCAAATATCAAGATGATGCACGGTCCAATACGCATAAGATTCACAAATGCAATAATTTGATTGGGCCACGGTCTGATCTTTCTAAAACCATTCCAATTCATTAATCATGAATTATTGTGCCATTCGTCTCTCTCTATATCTAAGCCAGTGACAACTTCGTACAATAATAAAAACAAGAACCATTTTTCTCTCAGATGTTCATAACGAAATATTTAATTGCTTACTTTTATAATATTTACAAGAAGGGCCTTTGGAAAGCCACGAAATGTCCCAGAATTACTAGTGTCCTTTCCGAGTTATAAACCCGGTTACATAAACCTTTTGGTCATAAATATACGAAATAGGGATGAACTTGAAAAAGTTGCAAGGGCGCACGTATTCTCTTCTTCAATTATGTTGTGCGGCACCCGAAGCTATGCTATCGGCGCAAATGTCTTACACAATGTAATATTCATTATGGCCAAAGTCTGAGTTATATTTAATAGTTAATACACACAAATGCACAAGTATTGAAACATAAACGTTCACATACATGCACAGGTATTTAAATAGACACTTTCTCATATGTCATATATGTGGAAGTTTATATTTCATTACTTGTGCCTTTTTTGGTATTGTCCATTAAATCTTTCACTAATGCACGGATACGGACATTTAAAATATTAGTTATAAAAAAAATTTTATAATTCATCATGTCCTTGGCCTTTAGACATTCTCAAAGTGGCAGACTTTTCCCTTGCTCTAACGTTCTTTTCACTGGACTAACAAGTGTAGCTTGCTTTAAAAACTTCCATTCACTTTGCCTTCTTATCCATTCATTTTTCTCCACCACAGTCAAACTCGTGACGCTCCGTGTCTTCATTTCATTTACTTTGTCCCCTTTATATACCTGGACCTTTTACTTCGCAAATCTTGAGCTTTCTTAAACCATTCATCACATTCTTTGTTCTTATTTAACCCTACCTCACAAATATTATTAGAACGATGAATATCTAACCGTACACACTGTAGGAGTTACAAGCCCTTTCAAGCAAGACTATTATTTTCGGAAGTGACGCCTTGATCTTTGGTAAATATTAACCAACTTTTGAAGGCCCCCCCCCTCTTCCATTTGAAGTACAAGTCCAGCACTGCTTGTAGTCTAAAGTTAGGGTAACAATCCTTCCGCAACGTCCGCAAATGTTTGCCAATCGAAATCGATTCGAAACTGCATATTTAACATGCTCATACAGGACAGGAAATTAACTTTGGGTTTGACATTTATCTAATTTATATTTGTTTTCCAAGTATGCAATATAAAATGTATGTGATTTAAGCCTTCACGCATGTGCATTAAGCAAGACACAATTGTAGGCTTCCAAATTTTCCGATTCATAAACATTCCATTTTATATTTTCTAGCAATTAACTCCATACATCAGAGTCCTTCTTAAGTGTGAACAGTCGCTCAGCTAGTACAGAAATTACCCGCAGTTTATGGTACCTGAAGGTTTATTGCCATCTTCACAATGTTCTGCCACTCGTTCCTGATCCAAGCTAAAGAAACACACTGGACATATTTTTAGGACTTTTCAATATGACAGCCTCATCTACGCTTGTCTTTCCAAAGTGGTCTGTTCGTAATTAGAAGTTTGTTTCATTACAGATACCTTTGGACTGTTATATTGATTTATGTCAAAACTGGCGTGGCCACTATGCAGCAACTTTAAAGAGAAAAAAATATGGACAGTTTTTTAAGGTTTTTCTAAGATGGATAGATTCCCTCGCATTTTCACGAAATTTGTTCTCAGGTTTAAAATATAATATAGCTTTGCCCACCAAACACTAGCATTATTGATGTGTTTAATTTTCTCTTCTTAACAGGCATGTACAGTGTTACTTTCTGGAACGTCTGACACAATTTGGAATTGAGAACGCATATAGTCAGTTATATACATGTGTTTGTGTGTGTCTGCAAGAGAGTGCTGTTGAAATTCAGATTCCAGCACAGTGGAACTTGATTGAACGCAGACTGTCCCGCCGCCTAAGTTACCGCCCAGCAGTACTCTTCCACCACATTCATGTTGCGCTTTCTTTTCCCCCCAAAAAAAATTTCGGCGCTTTGAATATGTGTTTCCTTTTCAATTTCTGACATTGTAATAATGCGTAATTCTGAAACTGCGTAAGTCAGGTAGTGGATGTATATACGTACTGTATAAACGTACTGTATAAATTTAAAAAACACAATCATATAATGCCTTCTAAAATTATTTGCCTAAAATTAATCGATCAGAGAAGGAAGCAGTGGATTTTAGATGGTGAAATATACCAAAGAGATATTTAAAAATGCTGGCTGAAGCGCATATTGAGAATGTTATATAAAGTGACGTAAGCGTTCTTATTCATAATTCGGTATGTGGATATCTGTTATCGCTTTATATTTTCATTGAGAGAGTGTCGAGTTTCCGGCTATTGTTGCACGAACTACATGTATTTAGGTAATAAATATTGACTAGAACAACGTGTTTAGAGAGCAAATTTTGCTGGCTGAGCAGAATATTAGTGTGGACACGTATATAATGAGAGGTTTATGTAAACCTCAGCCTGCTTCGTTTATTACGCAAATATAATCATTAACATTTGCTTTAGGGTTTAATTCAACAAAACACCAGTTGGTGTTAAATTATGTGTGGTAATTTACTGCTATAAATACAACGAAGAACAGAGGCCGTTACCGAGGGTGCAGCATTCCTGCTTCATATTAGGGAGGTCCTGGTTTCAAATACTGGTTCCGAAATCGACTACAGTACATAAAGTTTTTCACTGCCTTATTCAGACCCTGAAAGTAAATCATGGGAGAATGAATTAGGCTATTATGACATTATTTCACATAAGAACGTAACAAACTGAATACAGAATAAACGTTCTACATTCTGAAATTTTACAGCTACACTGAGCTAGCAGTAGCCGATTCGAATGACGTATAAATAAATAAATAAGATTAACTTTTTCCTTCTAGATTTGTCAATAAGGTCATTCTGATATTTTATGTACTATAATTAACACAGTTTAAAACGTGATTTCGCTATGTCATCTTCAAGGCCATCATCAACTGAGTTAGGCCAATGTGACCATCTTTCCAGCGTTTCGAATAATATAATTATCGATCACAAAATTTAGTGTCTCTGTTGTCATCCTTATGAACAACTTTCAGATTTAACTCTGCTGCTATATCGCGACACTTCCACGCAGTTTTTTTTTATCACAGATGATACATTTAAAGTAACCATGGATGATTTTTTATTCCTTGTCGCTAGTACGTTTTCTTTGCTATCAGCCGTCGTGACAGAACTGTTGGTAAATAGTGCTAACCTCTAAGTCTGTGGACGCAAAGATATTTGCTTCACCGGCACAACCAGATAGTGATTACTCCATAACGTTTTCCCATAATAACAAACAGCGCGAGTTCCTTTTTTATGAACTTATGAACCATGTAATATCATTTGTGACCGACTTTCATGTATTGATTCTCGGTTGCTAGCTGCGGCTTCCCTCGTTTCCGTTAAATATTTAAAACGTTAACGGTCAGTACTAATGAGAGTGGTGTGTTTTGAGTACTGTAAGATCTTTTTAGGTTCAGAAAGATTCACTCTACGCAACACTTTACCGTTATTGACTCTTCACAGAGTGCAACTGCCTAGCGGTCAGTACTGCCAGATATGATCCAGCAACAATGTAAAATTTTTTGACAGTCTACGGCCGTACAGGTGTTTACGATTTAACAATGATTATTAAAAGCATGCTCATACTCTGTTGCTCGTGCGCTCCTTCTTCATACACGCAGCACAGAACATTCTAGACTTGTCTGGCTCAGGCGCCGATGGTGTAAAGATCACAGAGAGTTCAGCTGTTCTGGAGAGACTGAACTTGGAAAGAAAAGGGACACAACAGTTCCCAGGCCTCCAAAGAGGCTGATTGAATATAAATGTGGGGCAAGGCGTGCCACTACAGTCAAGTAAGGTACGTTAGATTAAATTGAATTACTTTTCTATACAAGTGGCGAGTGGCAATTCTGTCACGTATAAGAAGACTTTTCCTTTGTACCTTCTGAGTAATGAAAGCAAGGTATGTAAGAGTTTTAGCATGGCTGATTCCGTCGTCATCCTAGATTATGCTGGGTTTCCATGCTCGACACGGCAATATAATTTTATTTTCTTCAAAGTGTTCGGACAGTTTTTGGAGCTAACTAGCCTCCTAGTGGTAGCCAGACGCCTCCATACTCCCCAAAACACCTTCAACTGTGGTCCTTAATAAATCATAATGACTTATTTGCCTCTTATACTACGTTAATTGACTTTGTGTTAACTGGTTTCTTAGATACATTTGAAGGGCAAATTAGACCTTACTCTTTATAGTACAACCCACCCGGCTATTCAATCGGTAGACATGTTTTTTCTCAAGGAATCTAAGTGGTCTAAGTGGCTGGCGCTGATATTATTAACACTTGTCACTATTGATGTTTTTTTTTCAACTACCGATGTTAGCATTTACAGATCGCTGCATATGAAAGCGCCCTTGAAAATTATCCACTGTTGGTTTTGGTACGCGAGGACAACTTGTCGCTTCCGAGTTACAGTACAGACTACTTTTCGTTAGGTTTCCCAAAACTCGCAAGTTTTAAGTTCACCACTTTCTTAAAATGTCTTGCTGTACCCAATTGGTCGAATGTTAAATTTCGCTGCTCCCTAATAGGTCCAAAAGTCAGAATTTTGAATACGTTAACCCCATTGGCTTCTATTTATGTAACATTCTTCCATTGTTGTCGTCCGAGTGAACTCCTTCACGGGTCTCACTAATTTCTTTACAGTCCAAGCGTGCCTAACATTGTAAATCTTCCCTACACGATTTAAAGAGTCCCAGAAGCTGTCAAGGTTTTCAAAGTCAGTCTTCTTTTCTTTTTTTCTTTTATTCCCCAACTTTTCTTACCCCATATACTTAATTCTGACAAAGTCGAAATTGTTAGCTTGCTACACCCGCCATAAAAAACTCTCTTCTCCTGTAAGCTGTAATACTGACAGTCTCCAATTTCTCCCCCATCATAAACCAAACCAGAAAATTTTTTAAATAGTTCTGACCTAGGCTTTAAATGTAAAATTTTGTCTCTTAATAAAAGACCTACACCCTATAACGGTTATAATAGTGTGAAGTAATTGTTGTGTTACACTCCCCACCCCATACCCACCTACTTACGCCACCCTCTTCCTGTCCATAAATTGTAATTCATGTTGATCGCCACATTGGAAGAAATATACATGTTTAGGTAATATATACGCCGAGAATTACAATTCTTTCCTTATTTTAACATGCCAATTGTTGTCAAATGTGCTGGTATTTTTCGAAAACACCAGAAGGGGGAAATATCTAACTCGGTGAAGCACCGCAGCTTAATCGATTTCGTAGTTTACTACGGTTGCAATGATCTGTATTATTATTCATCTCAATTATACATAAAACTTCGAGTTCCACCTTTTAGACAACACAATTTTTTGTCCCTTAGAAACATCAAGCAATTAAAACTGTTAGAAGAATAATCACTGTTTATTATTATATAATGCAAAACACATATATACAGTGTGTAGCAGAATGCGGATTTTCTTATTGTTACATATATTAGAACATATAACCACCACTGGAATTTACATTTTGAATATCATTTCTATATATTCTACGTTTGTGGGGAGTCGCGCTAGTGCAAATGTCGCCTTACCATTTAGTGCGTCTACCATGACGTTTATGCCGGTTGTACCAAATTAAGACTTACGACCTCTGGTTGGTCTCCAACGCATAAAGTTTAAAGGAAATTTTTACTAAACCTCCCTGTCAATTCTGGGGGTGGAATTTGCCGACATTCAGTTAAACAGATTATACGCATTCCTTTCTTAAAATTTATGCAGATGAAGAACGATTATCAAACAGACTCACGTACTTATCTGATTTAGGGTTATACTACAGCTACTCGCAAAACATACAAATTTTAGATAAAATTGAAGTCAGGAATGTTTCGATGGAACAGTTGATACTATGCATACATTTCACCTGATATTGAAAAACGAAGGGCAAAATTTCCAAAGGTTGTTACAATGTGTTATACTCTTCCAGTTCCTCTGCAGGAAGACTGTTGAGTTTTGTCAATAGAACAAATTCTGAATACGTGCGTGAGATCAGCTAAAAGCTTGTTAGGACATAACCAAGTTTCCTGACACATACATGGTCCAAGATATTCAGTCATAGCAGAAAGGATCTACCATGCATTCCTCATATGGAAGCTTATCTGGCTTCTAACGGAAGAGAGAACTTTCAAGGAATTCAAGAATTATTTTCAAGAGTTTATGTTTTGTTAAATAAATAAAAGTGCTCGTACTTATACATTGGGCCCCAACTAATCGCCTCACGTTTCCTTTTGTATCCGAATAAAGATGATGAAGCGAAAGTTAAGGCTGTCGCATCGGTGAAGTTGAAGGTTCAGATCTTCCTATATATGTCTTATTAACCGGTCAAAAGGCACAGATATGTCGGAAGAGCTTCTTGCCTCCCTCTTCATTAGACCCCGAAGGTGGAGGAAGCAACTCTTTCGAAACATCAGTGACGATTTATTAACAAACACGATGTCAAATCCCAGAAGACTTAAGATACGTGACAATGAAACTAGGGGAATGTGCCCTTAATGGAGATATTCGCTTTCCTGGGAAGTTATACAGCGTCGAATGGTTATTAGTTACAGACGTTTTGGGAAAGCCTGTCGATGTCATCTTCATGGGTTAAGCAGGCCAAGAAGAAAAGCTGTATGACATTGAAGAAGAGCGAACGTCTCATTTACACCGCGGCGAAGGACTGAAATCTGTATTTACGAGTAATTACTTACACAAAGTAGCTGTTTCACTTACTTTCGAAATAGACTCCTTCCGCAGAAATGCACGGAGGATCATGGTTTCCACTATCCAAATCTTTAACGTGATCCAGCAGTCGCATGCCTCTGAACGCTGTTTATTTATTGCCAACTCTTTCTTCAATTGGCCAGAAGAAACAGGCTGTTGTATTGGTTAAAATCTTGGTGCTTCCTTTACGTCCAATTAACTAAACGCCAAACCACGCAATGGAGAACTTCAACTTCGCCGAGATAAAAAAGACGCATAATTCATGGGCCAAAGCAAAGACAGTGCTGAATTTGTTGTCCATTGCAAAGTTATTTTTCACTTGACTTTCTTGGCAAATGTCTAAGATTAAAGTAGCATTATTCATTCGTGGCCCTGACTCTTTGACCTTGTTTCATTGTAATACTCCTGCTTATGACGCGCTCTTTGTCAGAAAGTTTATTGACCAAAAATCTGTAACGAAATCAGAACATTTGCAATATTCCGTAGATGTGGCCCTGTGCTACCCTTGGCTTTCCCTAATGTGAAGACCACCTTGGAGGACTGTAGAATTTCTGACTTTGACGAAATTCAGCGACATACAACAAAGATTTTGAAGAGCATTCCAGAAACGAAGTTCGAGAAATATCGCGAACAAGGAAACACTGATCCATTAGTAGTCTGCTGCACAAGATGGTAGGAAACTATAGTGTAAGTAGTGCAGCCTTATGGGGAAATTCCGGGAACGTGATTACCACACCTCAAAATTCTTCAAAGGTTAGGCAGTTTTATTTAAGTTACATACATTGATTCTCACGCGTTTAATTAATAAAAGAAAGTAGATTTTTATGAGGAGTGAATGTGCCCATGTAAACGGATTCAAAATGCTATATCGAACAGTTAATAACGTAACACCTAGTAGTGTGGTCTCCTGATTATGACATCTACAGATTTACTCTGGAGTATTTAGTGTTGCGTGTTTCTTGGTTACGACACTGTGTTGTTCTGGTGGTAGTTATCAGTGTATCAGAGAAACTTGCTTTTATCTTGATCGTAGCTCTTCTGCGATGTTGTGCAGCGTAGATTGGTAGTAAGTTAACAAAGTTTCGGGGCATTCTATTGGTCCCATCTTCAGGGGACAAGCTGTCCAAGAAGATCTTCTTGGAATGCTTGACATTTGAAGATGGAACTTATAGGTTGTCTCGAAATGTCGGTAACTAACTACGAATCTACGCTGCGCAACATGCCAGAAGGGCGAAGATCTTATTCACATAGCGGCGCAAACCTGAGATCTTGCTTTAATCTATATTGTTCACTTCTAACCTTAAAATGTAGGGACTTTGTGTTTCTGAAACGTCGGTAAACTGCAGTAATAATATATTGTCATCATCCAAGTCATCAAAATGTACTCATTAACATCAATGTCTGAAATCTTTATCTACGACAGTCATTTATTAGAAGGTTTAAGTGTTTTGGTGAATAATATCAGAGTTAGGTAGATGTTGATGTTTTGTTTCCGACAATTCTGTGGTATTTTTAATTTCCTGTAAAATTTTGAAAAGAATTCAGGGATTATTGTATAAAGCCGAAAGAAGGATCACAATATTAATTGCAGCTTAAACAAATCTCCACATTTTTAGTTTGGTAATGAACGTAGTCCGGATACACCTTGTCTTATGAACACAAATTTATCCTATCTTCTTACTGCGGAAATCGGTTCGAGTGTTCAAGCTTCTGACTTCTATTACGGAAGTACCGGTTTGTAATCTTGAAAGGGACACAGACTACCTTGCTTGAATTTGCTCCCTCAGCCCTTCCAGAAAAAAACCGAAATATTTCATTCAAGGAAACCACGTCTTTTTTCTTCCATTTCCTATCTACTTCATAATAAACTGCCAAGCAATCATTCAGCGCTGTATATTACGTGACCTAAGCCGCTAAAAGTGTCTTTAAATAAACTAAATAATCAATATTTTTGTTTTGTTTCAGACATATTTACTAGCACCGGTAGTTGTCGATTTATTTGAACTATTGGCAGGACACATAATTCTACCACGTACTTATTCCTCGGATAATGCTACGATAATTCATTTAAAATATCAACTTTGCTGCTTCATAATTAATACCGTATGAATTAGTGTGAACGTGTTTGTGAGTGTTTGTGTATATACTTTTCTATACAGGTCAAATCTTATAACGAAGCTTCCTAGGTCTATCGTCTGATCGTATATTTATTTCCAGTATTTGCTTCAGAATATACGTGTGTGTACAGCGAAATACCCTTTGCTAGTGCAACTGATATTTTAACGATCCCATTCTTACCTAAGGTTTTCGTAGATAAGCTTTCCTATAACTAATTTTGACACTTGGTTTGTCTATTTCCTTGAATATGTTCACTGTGAAGGTGAAAACTTTCATGTAGACATTTTTTTAGAATAAACAAAATACTAAGAACGTAGAGATATTCTTTTTTTTTGGGAGGGGGGGGGATACACTGATGTATTCTTCATTCATGTTTAGTCGTACTTTATATTACGTTTATTCCAGTGAACGCATATTGCAAAATGAAAACACTGAACACCCCACTCTTAAAATAATATGACGATAGTTTGAGAGAACCGGCAATATTGCTAAGTCATTTAGTGCCGAATATTTTAGCGCAGTGATCGAAAAATTGATACCATCTTTATTGTAAGTTCAGGTTTTGTTTATTGCGTCCATCTAGTGGGAATACCATAAATACCATATTGCAAAAATACGGCTCTGTTTTAAATTGACAGCTTTTATTAACACTAGAGTTCTACAAGTTAGATAATGAAAAATATATATATTTACTGTAAATTCTAATGCACTTGTTAATGAACTCGGTGCTCTTGACCAGTATGCCCTATTTAAAGCTCTTCACTTCTGTTTTCTCTAATTTTTCAAGGCTCTGGTCACTAGTTTGCTAAGTCTCCATTATTCAATTTCAAAACTTCCTTAGTAGCTCTTACACAGGTCTCGATCACGGTATTTCATGGATTCACTTCTACAAGTCGCGCACAGCACTAAGCAGTTCCGCAGCCACAAGTGTCGTTCAAATCCACTGTCTCTACGCCTCACGCACACTCTTAAAACAAAAAAAAAAAATTACCCTTACATATATGTAGGGGTGGACAAAATAATGGAAGCACTAGGCAATATGGGAAAATAACTATTTGCTGGCTGCACTGAAGTAACGTAAGCAGTATCTTTCATTATACTATTTTGTTTACGGTGTGTAGTGCCTGTGCCAATGCATTGCAGATTGTAACAGTGACATTTTGTATGAAAGTACTGCAAAATGGGAGACTTGTCATATTTTCAAAAAAGACAGACTGTAGGTATGCGTTTAGCTGGGGCATCGGTAAACAAAACGGCGAATTAATTATGCTTATTCAGAGCAGCAGGTCCCAAGGTTATGACAGCATACACAAATCATGGGAAGACATAATCAGCTGCGAGGAACAGTGGCCGAAACCCAAAACTAAGTGAAATGGATCGCCTATATTGAAGAGGACTGTGTCTAAAAATCATAAAACTACTACACCAAACGTGACGGTAGAACTCAAAATTCATCTTGAAGATCCTTTTTCCACAAAAACAGTCTGACGAGGGCTTCACAAATCCAACATCCACGTTGTAGCTGTGTGTGCTCAACACCTGATAACTGAAAACAACACTAAAAAGCGAAAAAGATGTAGTGATGATCGTAAACAACTGGAATGTATGATGACTGGAAATACGTAATATGGTCAGAGGAGTAGTCCTTCACATTGTTACCAGCATCAGGAGAGGCTGATGTTGGAAAATGCTCAAAGAACCCTATGATCCTGAATGCTTAGTTCCTACTACGAAACATGAAGGCGGATCTGTGATGATATGGGCAGCAATATCTTGGTATTCTGCTGGTCTTAGAATTGCTCTGAATGGTCAAATTACTGCTATTGACTACGGGGACACTTTAGGTAAACAGGTGCATCCTATGGTCCAGATGTTATTCCTAACAATTATGTAATTTTTTAAGATGAAAATTCGCCCATACTCGCAACCAGAAGTGTCCACGCTTGGTTTGACGAGCATGAAGATGCACTTTAACACAATCGGCAGACTTAAATATCATCGAACCACTGTGGTCAGTTTTAGATAGCAGGATAAGCAGGTTCCTTCCTCCACTACCTCTCAAGCAGCTAGAGGATGTTACTCATGAAGAGCGGTACAATATTCCACTAGAGACTATTGTGAACTTATATGAGTCTATTGCAGGAAGGATACAAGCTGTATTCCAAGCAAATGCTGTCCCAGCTCTGTATTAATAAAGAAGTGTGTCTATTTCAGAACTGTTTCTATTATCTTTTCCATCCCCTGTCTTTGCTCGGATCTGGTTTGTGGCACAAATTTCCCCCCTTCAGCAAGAATAACTCTGACAACTTGCAACCGCGATCACCTGGTTCATTCGGCATGAAACGGTCTGCATCTTACCAAGAATGATCCTTCAGGCTCGTTGTGGAGAGTGAGGGATTGACCTCACAGAATTTCTAGCCAAATGCACCACTTTGTTCGTGCTGAGATACTATGCACAATGCAATATCCATTTCGTTGACGGCTAAATGGCTTGGGTGATTTTCCACCCATGGCAACCCCACCCCCTCGTGCAACTGCGATTCCGAGGACGTTGGAATATCTGAGGACCTACTGTCAGGAATGGTCATATATTACACCCCAACAAATGGGGGAATTGGAGAACACTTACAATCGGCACGTGTATGACATATTCAGGGTTCTTGCTGGCAAGAAGCCCGTGGCTTGGAACGTGATAATAATCAACATGTTCTGTCGATCAGCTGGCACTTAGTGTGGGGAAACTTGCCTCAGGCAGTCGTGACGGGTGCAGTAACCTTTCTGTGATATATGTCGATCCACGATCTCGTGCCCCCAAACGTGAGGCTGCATAGCATTCGTATCAAGGCAAGTGACGCCTGTTCACAGTGTGGAGCACCGGACACACTGCTGTACCGCCAAAGGAGAGAGGAGCCAGCGTAGACATTGGGACATGGACCAGCGCGCCATTAGCTATGATTCATCGCACGACACATCGACAGAACTTTCGGCAGTGGCTTCGTTGTCCCACCTTCAAAATATGGCCGCACCCAAAACACCAAAGCACATGGTATTTTAGGTGGTTAAAAAATATTTGGTCACTATCAGCACTTAACTACGTGGACTTCATGCGCCGCACGCTGTGATGGGTTTACCAGTGCAGTATGAGGGTGAAGACTTTTGGGAAATACCTAGACAACTTTAGAGCAATGAGTGACTAAAAGGGTGAAGTTTTGATGTGGGTTCCCCTTAAATCAGGGAGTGGCAACAGAAAATTGTGTCCGTGTGTTCTGTGAAAAGAAACTTTTCAGCATGATCGGAAGGAGAGCTATTCCCACTGAGTTGCTGTACTTTTTGTGTTTACTACACGTGTCTGCTGTCTAAATGACTGCTATGTGTTATTTTGATGAGCAGTGTGTGTAATTAAAAAATGTAATAAAGGTCTATATATTGCAAAAAAAAAAAAAGAAATCTCCTCAATTTCGGTACCGTGCCGTTACTCAAGGGATTATTCATCGTCCTTTCACCTCTGAAACCGTGGTTCCATCCTACAGTTCATGTAGCTGTGGTGGTCAAAGCAGCACTGGAACATGTATGTATTCCAGCACTTCGATTTATCCTACCCGTCTTCTTCCACCAATGCTTCCTGTTATTTCAGTCATAACCTAAATATTTAAAGTGTTGTTAGAACAATTTTTTCTTCTGATCAGACTCTATCTTCGGGGTTCCGGTTTTACGTACTGTGTGTGCAGAAGAGCCTTGAGTGGAAAACGAAATAATTGAAAAAAATTATGCCTGATACATAGAGGTCGCTGTGCAAGTTGGCGAACTCCATCAATATCTTACGCGTAATTGGAGAAGCGACAGGGTCTGCTGAATGAGCAACTTACAAAGAAGACTTTCTAAGGTGGAGGAAGAAAAACTGCCGATTTTTGCTATCTTAGAGAAGTATCTCCCTAACTTCATGCTCCGAATTGTAGTTCAGCAGGATACAGGTCGCTTTTAAATCCGAAAATAAAACATACCCTGGGATATTTGAGGTTTTTGGTGGGGCGTCGATGAATATTCCATTCTTTTTTAACCTTTAGACGCCTAACGTCAACTATAGTTGACGTACCGCACAGCTAACGTCTAAAGTTGCATTTTATATATTTATTCAACAAATATAGGTAACGAATATTTTAAACATGGTATACACTCTTCGTTTTTTTCTCTTCAAAATGCAGTTTGTTTCATAATTCTAACTTGTTTGGTTCCTGTATTATTCACATTTTATATACATTGTGTGCTAAAATTAAAAATTTAATTACGGCGCCAAAAGGTTAATGTAGGCCATTCCAACTGGTAAAAGATACCTATTTACCGGCTCTCAGGTCGTAATGTCTTGGAAGACTTCAATCTTCAGTGTCCACTCTTTGTAAAATTGTTGTCTAAGCTTACGCGTCAAAAACATTAGGTATGTCATATATGGCACGAAAGATGTGAGTTCCTTGGTAGTGACAAATCGCAACAAATTAAAGACTGTTACAATACATGATGACATTTCTATTCTGTTGCTCTAATAAAGAACAGAATATAATTTTATAAGCAGCGTAGTTTCGATCTGACGCAGTAAATACCGGATATTTTTATTAAAATTGTAAATGGCTACTCTTGTACTTTACATCGAATTTTTAAATACACTCGTACATGCCTTCTTTAAGGAAAAACGTAGATTTTGTGTACCCTAAGAGATAGAGTGGTTTCCGTAATTACGAATTTTCCATGGAATCTTGATGTTCTGAACCATGTTTATTTTAAAGACACAACTTTGCATTTAATAAAGACTTGCTGGATTGCATGGCAAGGAAATATACCAAAGTCATCTCAAACATCATACAAAATATCGCGATGATTTATTATTTGCGAAGTGTGACTTAAAACGAGCAGTAGGATTTTTAACTTAGAATACCGAAGGAGTTTTAAAAGAGACTAATAATTCAGATGGAAATAGAGGGAGAGTTGAAGTAACATTTGATGTTACGGAGTAAGATTTCATTAAATGGACGATAAATCGATACGGACATGGAAAACTTTTCGAAGAGCCGAGAAGTACTAACTGAATTCCCAAAGTGTAAGCTAATTGCAGCTCATATTACAGGTTATGCAAGCTGTGATATGAAAGGTTTTGCATGTGACATCATCTTTTAGCATTCTGAAGCCCGAAAGACGAATAATTTAATGGATTTTCCTTCTTGGCCTATCCCGATTTCCGAAGGAGCATAATTGCTTACGCACTTGGCCAGTTAACAAACTTCGCCATTTTATTCTTCTATTGTGACTTTGATAATGAAGATTAGTGTGGAACCTTAATTGAATAACACTGGCGGTGCAAAACCGAAGTACTCATGAAAACGTGTGTCCCAGTGCCCCAGAAATTGCTGGACTGGCCCGACATAGAACCCATCTCACCGCGGTGCAAGGGCAGCTACTAAGCATCTGGAACATGGCAAGGCTAAAAACATCACAAATTTACAATTAATGTGGACATACATTGTTGCGCAGTCACAATTGCATGTCCCAGTTACCAGAATCAATCAGTTAATGATACTTAGCAAAGTTATACATGCGTATTCTAAGAACAACACTCACCAGTACAGTCTCTGGGCAAAATATAGGACTTATAATTTAATGACGGTGACACAATGCGCACTGCACAGTACACTGTACATTAAAAAGTTGATTGTTTAGAAGGTAAAATTAATACATTATTACAAACCGTAACACCTTATTAGTACACTGCCGCGATTTCATTTGCTGAGTGCTACATGATGTAACTGCGAAAGTCATTGTTTAAATAACCCGTAATTAAAATGTATTGAAAATGTAGAGGGAATTAATTTGAAAGTTAAAGCCAAGCACGCGGGAAACTGATCGGTCTCAGCATGTAGCATGCGTCTTAGGCCACCGGGCATTTATAGCAGTGGTAAGGGCACGGCACAACTCAGTGGCGTTCACACAGTCGAGTTTCATATTACGTGTGTAACATGAATAGATTATCTTTTGTTTGTCGTTTGTATACTACAGTGTAAAAAAAGTCTGTTTATTTACCGAAAATTTGTTTTTTTATTTGTAATTATAAACTACAAATATTACAGACGACTGGCATTATGAAAACCTGTACAAGGAAGACATAAAAGTTTTGCGACAAATTTAGAATTCCTTCCGGCGTCTCAGTGCCTTTGAAATCAACAACACATCCTTTGGTGAACAAACGTCGACAACATGTTCGTTCTTAATGAATAAGCTACAGCAAACACGACACTAAACTTCAGAAGGAACATTAGAACACACTGTACCTCGAAAAATCTGAATACCGTATAAAATCGGTGACCAAATTCGTCTGTACACGCAGGTAAAAACTGTTTCGTTGAAAACTATAAAAGTGGGACTTCTACATAAAATCCAGTGGACGTACTGTACGGCCAGGTTACGTTTTTGTAACTAGTTCTGTAAAACGTGTCTTGGAGGTGACCATCCTTGGCTAAATTATTTTATAGATGAGGCATTACTTCAACTAGACAGCCACATAAATATACAAAGCACGAGATATTGGTCGGTAGATAATCCCGGGCTGATAAACGTGCTGTCATCATGTGACATTAAATTTTGTGTTACGTGTGCTATATGTGCAACAACAATAATCATATCTGTATTATTTTCATTAATAATAATAATAGTTTCCTGAGTCACTTTACAGAACATTTACGTGCCTGCTAACAACATTTCTTCTGCAGTTTTCATGTCTTGTAACAATCCCAATGTCTGCATTGTTAATGAATAGTTAATCTTAAAATTCTATATTATTTGCCACACATATATATTTGTTTTCTTCTTTTCTTCTGGGTTTTAATTTCTAGGTATAGTTCGCGTGCGGACTAAGGCCACGGAGTTTAGTTTAGTTTAGGTCTAATTCCATATTTTCCGATGTAGTATGTTCAGAATGGTAGATTGGAAAAATTATCGCATTATTTAGAATAATTAAGTGGCGAGAAGGGTAGTAGCGCTTTGTTACAGCAAGACGATGCACCGCTTACACCGCTAATATGCGAATGGTCAACATACGTAACATTTTTAAGGCAGAACAATCAGTTATTCTTTATTATTTGCTTGTTTCAATATCAGAAAACGTGTGACTTTTCTGTGGGGAAGTTTGAAACACAATACATATAAGAACAATCCACACACACACACACACACACCACACACACACACACCACAAACACACACACACACCACACCCCACACACACACACACCACACACACACACACACACACACCCCACACACACACCCCACACACACACACCACACACACA
>Ga0131853_10011137_pt1 | contig 16442 bp, 18 predicted proteins | sample TergutLab28metaG_FD_92764 | JGI IMG/M metagenome (GOLD analysis project Ga0131853, IMG submission 92764) | Labiotermes labralis P1 segment gut microbial communities from Petit-Saut dam, French Guiana - Lab288 P1 (version 2) (version 2) | ecosystem: Host-associated > Arthropoda: Insects >...
AAAGGGGAACAATCCTTTATGACTACTCCTGCAACAAGCGCATAGCAAAGGCTATTCGCATAAATAGATGAAAAATAGCCTTTGCTCATCCCTAAATAAATCCACGGGAGGAGTACTATGCGCTATAAAAACGCAAAGGATGTCCTCCCAAAGGATATTCTGGCGTTGATACAACAATATACAGACGGCGAGTATATTTACATCCCCAAAAAAAGCCGCAAACAATGGGGAGAAAATACAAATTCTAAAGCCGAAACACAAAAAAGAAATGAAGAAATTTTTGCAAAATATAAAGCCGGCCGAAAGACCGGTGAATTAGCAAACGAATATTTTTTATCAGAAAAGAGTATTCAAAGAATTATCACGCAAGGGAGACGCTACCATGAAAATACCCATAAGTGACAACATAATAAAGCACTATCTGCGCAATGTTTATTTCATAAACGGGCACAGTTACGCAGGCAAATCCACCATGGTAAAAATGCTGGCAGAACGTTATGACATGATTTTTTGCGGCGAAAATTACCAGAGCAGCATGGCGGATTCGTTCCCGAAAAGCGAACTATCCCGTTGGAAGCAACCTGCACTGTGCTACTTCGACACCATGACCGGTTGGGAAGAATGGCTTAATCTTTCGCCCGAAGCACATGCACAGTGGGTTTTCTCCTGCACACAGGAATGCATAGAAGTTGAAATTGCCGAGCTGATAAAACGTGCCGCAAGCGGGAAAAAGGTTATCGTTGATACAAATATTACGCCGCAAATGCTTCATGCGATATCAGATTATAACCGTGTAGCAATTATGCTAAGCGACCCCAAAGAAGTGGAAAAACGTTTCTTCGACCGTGATGATGCCGACAAAAAATTTATGATGGAACAAATAAAAAAATGCAAAGACCCCGAAGCCACGCTGGCTAATTTTAATTCTTGGCTCACGTATAAATCGCCGCACGAACCCGACTGGACAAACACAGGCTTTTTTACGTATACCCGAACCGATTATGAAAATGACACACGTGAAGAAGTACTTTCTATGTTAGCACGGCATTTTGGATTGGGATGATAGAAATTGTCGAGCATACGGCAACCATCCCTGCTATGCTTGTTTTAAGGTGATATTGTGATGGAAGAAAAAACCTCGATGCAAATAGCTTTGGATTATATCGACGGAAACTTAGACGAAAATTTATCTATTGAGCAGTTAGCAAAGATGGCTAACGTGTCCGTGCCGCAATTATTCCGCATATTTGCAGCAGATATAAATATTGCTCCGGTTAAGTACACGCTAAGGAGACGTTTATTTTTTGCTGCCCGAAAACTCGCCGGAAGTAATATGAAAATTGTTGATATTGCTTTCCTGTTCGGCTTCGAGTCGCACGATTCGTTTAGCCGTGCATTTAAGCGGGTTTACGGTATATCCCCAAGCGAGTTTCGGACAAACGCTCAAGACTTACATTCATTCTATCGTAATGGATTGTATTGCATTGCGGGTTTAACCATCCCCGAATCACTAATAAAACAAGTGGAGGATGAAGAATTCATGAACGAACGGCAAAGCACATTTCATGATGTTGAAATTGTATCTGTAGCCGAAACAAAGCTAATTGGCGTTGAACGCCCTGTTGGTGGCGGTTCATTTGAGGCATTTTATGAACTGTACGACAAAATTTTCAGAAACGCCTCAAACCGCAAATATCCCAATTCCGAAAATGCTACACATGGCATTCCCAGAATGCATCCGGATGGCGACAAGCTGCTTTACTTCGTGGGTATTGAAGTAACGAGTTTGGACAATGTCCCCGACGGGGCAGTAAGCCTTGTGCTTCCCGAGCAGTTGTGTGCGGTTATTGGTTACGAAGGCGGAGTAGATTACGACGAGCTATGCGAATATTTCCGTTACCACTGGCTTAAACAAAGCGATTATAAGACAGACCCGCATAAAATTGATTCTCGCTTTCTTGAAGCAAATGTATGGGAAGCCTACTTCCCTGTTTGGGAATATTATACGCCCAATAAAGATTTTGAGGCATATGAGGAGCGTATTTATATGCCTGTATTGCCAAATGATAAATAATATATGGCCGCTTCCTATACTGGAAACAGAGCGGCTTATACTCCTTCCGTGGAAATTAGAGTATGCAGAAGAAATGCTTACATTTGCAGCTAACGAGGAAGTGATTATGTTATCTGACGGTTGGAAATTGATTGGTACTGTAAAAAAAGCTGAGCGCAAAATTAATAAATATGTCAACGATATGGCAAACGAATGGGCGATTGCACTCAAATATAGCGATAGAAATAAAATTATCGGCAGTATTGGCTTTAATCGGGAACAACTGAAACTAAGTGGCTACAAGATATTTGATTTTGATGATAGTAATGGTGATACAGACAGATCAATTATCGCACCTTTCGGTTATTTGGTTGCCAAGGATTATTGGGGGCAAGGCATAGCCACAGAAGCAGCGATGCGTATTATTAAATACGCCTTTACGGACTTAAAAACCGATGTTATAACGGTATACCACAAAAATAGTAACATCCAATCGAAACGAGTTATTGAAAAATGTGGCTTTAAGTTCCGTGACATTTTTCCGAAAAATAAAGCGACTGACCCCGAATCAAAGGCGTATTATTTTTTAACCCTCAATCATTTTTCTGACAAGTCTTTTAGGTCGTAAAAAAACACCTCAAACTTTATGCTTTGTGTATAAAGTTTGAGGTGTTTTTATGATTATTGATACAACATGGCGCATTATCCCGCAAAATTTGCCTTGCGTTATCCGCCATTGCAGCAAGTGCAACAGAAAAATGAGTTTTTATTGCAGCCAAAAATTTCGGGTTAACAGCAACCAACTGCGTGCGGACATATGGCTTATTTACAAATGCAGTAAATGCGATACAACATGGAAGTTAACCCTAATAAGGGGCGTAAAACCTGCCGATTTGCCAATAGATTTGTTTGAAAAATTTACAAACAACGATACAGATTTAGCAAAAAAGTATGCGTTCGACAGGCAATTGCTAAAGCAGAATGACTGCGAAATTGACTATAGCGGGGTTGATTATCATGTTGAAGGCGTGGACTCCATTATATTTCCTTTGCGGGTAAGCATAGAGAGCTTGTATTTTTTTGACTTGAAACTAAGCACATTGCTGGCAAATATACTTGACATATCGGTCAGCAGCGTAAGAAAACTCGTTGATGGAGGAATGATTACAACCACTCCGCCGTGTAATATCATGAAATACAGGATAAGAGCAGATTTTAATTTATCGATTGATACCCACAAGCATCCGTGCATATTTCCATAACGATAAAATCGCTTGGTGCAGTTGCCCACTCTAATTGCAATTCATCTTGCACCGTAAAATACTCGCCTTTTACCCATGTTTGTGTGTCAGTTGCAAAGTCCCATTCTTCGTAATAAATGGCGATTTTGCTGCCCGGCAAAATTGGGTCATAGCCTTTTTGCAGCACATATTCTAGGCGGTTGCGGCTGCCGAGTATCTGCCATGTGTTGTTCTTTTTGGCAAAAGCGATATCCACCTCTACACCATTAATTTCCGCAGGTGTAGCAAAGAATCGACTGTTTTCAGTTGCGTTAATTGTATACATGGGGATGAGTTGGTCGTTTAACAGCGGCCATTTTTGTGTTTCTTCTTCATTTAAACCTACCAAACGGAATACATCTTCATTCACAGGCTGCCATAACGCCAACTCATGATTTATTATAGGCGAAGCATGTCCTTCTTTTAAACTTGCAAAAAATTCATGCAAATACTCCGTATAGAATTTATCCATGCCAAGCCCTGCATACACATCCAGCGAGTACACCCCGATAGATTTACCACCATAAATATAAAACGTGCTAAGCCCGTACAGCGGCACGTCCGAGTTATGACGGTTGTACACCACGCAATTTTTTAACGCTTGCAAAACCGCTGCTGTTTCCGCCGGGTACATATCCCGCAGCTGTACCGCCATGTCACCGATGTCCACCATGTCGGCGTAGTTATCTCTTGGGCTGCCTTCACCAAAGGTTTTGGTATTTGCTCGTCGGGTGGCAAGCGGCACAAACTGCGTTTCAACTTCTGCAACTGCCATCAAACGGCCCATTGCCTGCATCACAGGCTGCACTTTTGACAGGTCGGTGACGGAAAGCGTCAAAATTTCGTTGCTGTTGCATCCGTAGAAACGGATAAACGTATCCGTTATCACCCGCCCCAATGCCGCACCGGATATATTCGGGTTTCGGTTTAAAATGGAAAGAAAATCATAGTCCCAGCCGTCGCCTGGCTCTACATCTTCCGACGCTATTAGAATTTTTGCGTAATCCGCAGAAAGAATAGCCATTTCCACCGTTGCCATAAGGCAAGCATCAAAGCCCAAAAACTCCAGCTTGTTTTCCCTCAAGCCTGCGTCTTCAAAGGCTTTTTTCATGTCCATGAGGGTTAATGCGCTGTCGTAAAATTTTTCATCTTGCCCAAACCCGGCTATCGAACCGCCGCCATGGTCCCACATTATCAGCCCGTACTTTTGCGCCGGATAGTTTTGCATGGAGAAAATGATAAAGTCACTTAACGTTTTAGGGTTGCCCATGTTAGCAAGCCCGAGGCTTTCTACTTCGTACAAATGCCCGTCTGCCAGCTGCCAAATTACGCATTCTGTTTCCGGAATTGCGCCGTTTACCCAGCGGTTTGTGCCGCCGGTTAAGATAATTACATTAGCATTTTCGGATTTTAAGCCGGAATCCAGCATTTCTGCAAGGTCGTCTGTAGCAAGCCCAAAGTCGCTTTCCAGGTCGGAACCGTTCATGTAAACCATTATTGTGTATGGCGTTTCGTTTGATTTAGTTGGCGGATTTGTAAAAACTACAGATGCCGCAAAAACGGCGAACATGCAAAACAGAATAGATTTTTTTAGTATCATGTGGTACGCTCCTACATATTAAATTTTGGAGGATAAGATGCAAAATACATGCGAACACTTTGGCCGCTGCGGCGGCTGTACTTACCTGGATATCCCCTACCCCGAAGAACTTGCCATAAAGGAACAGCACCTGCGGGATACTTTGGGCGAATACAGTCACTTTTTTCAAAAACTGCACCCTGCCCCTACGCAATCCGGCTACCGCAACAAAATGGAACTTGCTTTTGGCGATGACGGAAAAGACGGCAACCTTGCCCTTGGTATGCGCAAAAAGCGTAGTTTTTATGAAGTGGCGACGCCAACTGACTGCGTGCTAATAACTGATGACTTAAAAAAAATCATCCGACATGTGTTGGAATATTTTCAAAACAGCGGCGAAGCATTTTACCACCGCAAGCGGCACATAGGCTCATTGCGGCATTTGGTGTTGCGCCGTGGCGAATTTACCGGCGAAATACTGCTTAATTTGTCTACTACGTCAACATTAGCAACACCGCTACAGCCGCTTATAGACGGTCTGTTGGCGTTGCCGCTTGACAGCAAAATCGTTGGCTTTTTGCATTCTGTTAATGACGGCGTTGCAGATGTTGTAAAAAATGAAAATATCAACCTACTGTACGGACGAGACTATTACAACGAAGAAATTTGCGGTTTGAAGTTTAAAGTATCTGCATTTTCGTTTTTCCAAACAAATTCTGCGGGGGCAGAAGTATTGTATGGCTTAGTGAAAGATTATGCCGCAAGCAACGACAACAACCTCGCATACGACTTATATTGCGGCACGGGAACTATTGCGCAAATATTATCTCCCAACTTTAACAAAATTATCGGCATAGAACTTGTTGAAGACGCAATAAAAGCCGCAAAGGCAAATGCCGAGCTTAACGGCATTACCAATTGCGACTTCTACGCAGGAGACGTGCTGGATGTGGTAAAGAATTTTACTGAAAAACCTGACGTAGTCATTGTCGACCCGCCCCGTGACGGGCTTCATCCAAAAGCTGTGCCGCATATACTTGCGCTTAACACACCGCTTTTGGTTTATGTAGCGTGCAAACCACAGTCACTCACACGGGATTTGGTTTTGCTGGAACAAGCAGGCTACAAAGTTGAAAAAATCGAAGGTGTGGACATGTTCCCACGCACACAGCATGTAGAAGCTGTGGCGTTGTTGCGCCGGCAAGCGTAAAGCAGGAGGCGCTTATGTATTATCTTCTATCTTTACTGGCAGGCGTACTCATTTCGGTTATGATTGCCTTCAACGGCGGGCTTGCCGAACAATATGGCATATATTCAGCTGTTATCATCATACATGTAGCAGGGCTGATACTTATCACTGCATTGGTGCTGTTTAAACGTGACAAAGTATTTGCTGCCAGATATTCTTGGTTTCTTTACCTTGGCGGTGCAATAGGCGTTTTAACGACTGTATTCAACAATTTATCATTTGGCAGAATCAGCGTATCGGCGATACTTGCGTTAGGCTTGTTAGGGCAAAGCATTGCCGGGCTTGTCATTGACCAATATGGTTTTTTTGGTATGCCCAAGCATCCGCTTACTAAGCGCAAGTTTTTTGGCTTGCTGCTTATCATGGGTGGAGTAGCCGCCATGATAAACAGCTTTGAAATTTTAGCCGTAGTGGTATCGTTTGCTGCCGGGGTTAATATCGTCATATCACGCACATTAAACGCAAAACTATCCGACCTTACAAACATTCGCACAAGTACCTTTTACAATTATCTCATCGGGCTTGCAGGGTCGATTATCGTTTTCATAATTTTAGGCAGAGGAGAAATTCCTCTGCCTAGCTTTGATATTATTCAGTCATCGTCTAATTGGTGGATATACTTAGGCGGCGTATTGGGTGTTTGCATTGTTTTGATAGGCAATGCCACCGTTGTAAAAATATCTGCGTTTTACCTGACAATGCTTATATTTGTAGGGCAAATTTTTTCCGGCATATTAATTGACATCATTATCACCGGGCAGTTTTCTGTACGAATTTTAATAGGCGGTATACTTGTAGCGTTGGGATTGTGTACTAAAACAAAATCCTGATAGGGCGCAACAAATGCCCTGCTACGTTATATATTCTCCATTTGCCAAACGAAACAGACGCTTGTTCGCCATCCTCGCCCACACGTAAACTTTGTGCCATCAAATTATTTATCGCCGCAAGTGTTATGGCATGAAATTCCTCGCTATCAATAATAAGCATAGATTCTGTGTCTGACCGCAGGCTTCGTTCGTTTAAGTTAAACGACCCGATTGCTGTAAGCCTTTCATCAAACAGAAAGGTTTTTGCATGTATGGATGTTTGCGTGCATTGGAACTCATACACAGCCATGCTGTTTGTTATCCTTCTTCTGTCGGAAGTATAGGCAGAAAACGACGGCAAATTTGGCGTAGACGCAAGAGAATTTGTTAAAAGTGTAAAGTCTCTGCCATAGGCTGCTTGTGTAAAGGTGTTTAAATTACGTCTTGTAAATGCAACATACGGCGATTGGATAATTGTCCGTTCACTATTCATAGAAAGCATCAGCAAATTATATGCGACGATACTTTCTTTTTTTGCGGTGTCTATCGGGTTGGTTATCAAGGTTATACGATTGGTTGCGACTGTATTTAAATAATAATCGAATTGCACATTGGCAGCTTGAAAACGCCAATTATGGTATACAGCTTGCAGATACCCTCGTCCCCTGTCGCTCCTTGACGTATGCAAACTCACACGAGCAGAATTTATTTTACTGAAAAAATATTCTCGTACTTCGATTATACTACCCATAAAATTAAGGTCGGTATTATAAACCAACACTTCTCTATCCAGCGATACATGCCTATTACGCCCATACGGGTCAAAATCTCTATCGCCTATATTTCTGCCGCCTAAAATTAAAAATGTATCGTCCACAATCATATACTTGTCGTGCATGGCAGCATTTATAAATTGCGGGTCGAAAAAACGAAAACTATTGAAAAAATACACATCTATATTTTCGTGTGCCGCCAAAACATTACGGTATCTAGCAGACATAGTTCCGCCGATAGAATTGTTGAGTATGGTTACGCTAACGCCTCTATCCGCAGCATCAAGCAACGCGCCAACAATAATGTCGCTGGTTTCGCCATTGCGGAAAGCAAATGATGCAAGCAGAATTTGTTCCTGTGCCTCTGATATCAAATTAACCCTATGAAAAAAAGCCTCCTGCGGTTGCTCCAGCAGCATAACACGCTCGGAGGTTGTGTATGCTCCACGGAAATTGTCCATAGAGAATATGTTTTGGGTTTCGTCACTTACATAAACCCTGCCAACGTACGGCAGGAATGCAAATAAGAAATATGTAAACAAACAAGCTGCCAAAATTTTAAATGCTGATTTAACATGTCTCTTTTTCACATTAATGGCTCCTTGCGTTTTATTTTAGCTTATGTAAAACTATCACTAATTAAACCTAAACTTAATATTATCTAAGAAATAGTGAAAAATGCAAGATACTATTGACAATTGGTGTATAATCGTAAAAAGAATTTCATTTTGGGAGGATAAATATGCCTGTAATATCAAGATTTTATGGTCTAATAATAAAAATGTATTTTAGACAACGAGAACACAATCCGCCCCACTTTCATGTTGTGTACGGAGAATATATCGGAGTTATAGATATACAAACCCTCGAAATGATAGAAGGTGATTTACCGAATAAAGCCATAGCACTTGTTAGAGAGTGGGCTGCGCTTCACAAGGTGGAATTACAGAATATATGGGATACACAAAAATTCGTTGAGCTGCCGCCACTAGAATAATGGAGGTGTTGGTGTGTTTTATAAAGTTAAAGAAGTGAAGCCATTGGAAAATTATAAATTATTAGTATGTTTTTTTGACGGTGATGAACGAGTATACGATGTAAGCCAACTCTTTGATAAAATTTTACCTTTTAATTCACTAGAACTGATTCCAGGGCTTTTTGAATATGTTCAAGTGGATGCAGGCGGATATGGTGTGTCGTGGAACGATGAACTAGATTTGTCTTGTAATGAGTTGTATTTTAATAGTGTTTCTGTTATATCTGTGAACTAATATCATATTTACATTGAAAGAACTCTAAACAAATTCTCTATAGAAAACAGGCTGTACTGGTAAGGGTTGACCTCGACAATGCAGCCTGTTTTTTATGATACACCAAATAAAATCAGCTCCGTGAACTAGATTTCGGAGACGAAACACGGATATTGTATTTCCTTAGAATATCTTTCAAATTTTTCACATATTTACTTAGCCCTTCAGTGGCGATTTCACGCATAATTAAGGTATTATCCCAACAATGCCCAAAGTATTTGTCAGCATCTACAAATACCATCATATCGCGCAACAACCCATTATAGGTTATTGAATGGGATACTAAGATTTTAGCAACTTCATCTGAAATTAATTCATCTAAATCTGCTAAAGAATTAACACCAAAACATCCTAACTCATATATCACCTTTTCCTCTTGCCCTCTGAAAGTTCTTTTAAAATTTGACCACTCTTTAAAACAGTTAAACCGTTTATCCAAATATTCAGCCAGCGTTGTTGAGTTGATTTCAATATCCAAGTTTCCATCTTCAATTTCTACTGCAATATCCTTTTTATATTCTTTCAATTCATCGGACAATCGCTGGAACTCTATATCAAGTAGCTCCAAAGTTCCAGCCGTCAAATAAAATCTTCTGTCTATTTCGGATGGAAGCTTTCCGGAAAATTTATACTGATTCTCGTGCGACATGGATGCCCAGGCATGTTGCAATAATGTCCGCACTTGAATTTCAAATACAAGTCTGTTAAAGCGTTTGTATTCTGACAACTTGCACCGAGACGAACTCAGTTTTAAAATATAATGTTTGGACAAATATCCCATTTCGTTATCTTTTAACTCCGTAGCTTTGTCTCCAGAATTAACCTCATCGACTTCAAATTCTTTTTCAAGCAACTCACAAATTTTATCTACATCTTCCAAAACAAACGTGATTACTCTGATTCCTACAATATCTGTTATTTCATTAATATCTTTATATCGCTTTTCGAACTTTTCAAGTAAACTTTCTTCGTCTTTTACTCGGCCAGCTATGCTATGAGTGGGTATCTCTTCACTAGATATAATCTCTCTGATAAGTGTTTCAATCTTTATACAAAAATCTTTATGAAGTAATTCATTTTCATCATACCATTTAGATATATCAGCCTTATTCATGTGAGCCACTCCTTTTTTAACAAATTACACCACATAATAACAAAAAAAGCCCTATTTGTCGAAATTTATCGGCAAAATAGGGCTTTATTATTTATCTCTTACCTCTGAACCCTTGCACCTGCACCCTTCATAAGTCCTTCAACTTCTTTTTGCAGTGCGGTGGTGGTATCTCCGGCAGTTGTCATTGCCAATGCGCCATGGCACACGCCGTAGTTTAGTGCCGTTTGATAATCCTTACCTGTCATCAAGCCGTAAATCAAACCCGACGCAAAGCTGTCGCCGCCGCCAACACGGTCAAGAATTTCCAGCTCTTTCAGCTCCATGCCGTGGTAAATTTGACCTTCTGCCCAGCACATTGCAGACCAATCGTTTATAGTGGCAGATTTTACTTCACGCAGTGTAGTGCCAATAACTTTAAAGTTTGGATAAGCCTTGGATGCAGAATTAATCATTGCTCTGTAACCGTCCAAATTTAACTCCGAAAGATTTTCTGTATTGCCCTCAATTTCCAAACCAAGGCAAGCGGTGAAATCTTCTTCGTTACCAATCATAACATCGATGTACTGTGCAATTTCTTTGTTAACTTCTTGCGCTTTAGCTTTGCCGCCGATGTCTTTCCAAAGAGATGGACGATAGTTAAGGTCGTAACTAACTATTGTGCCGTATTTTTTTGCGCATTTTACCGCTTCCAAAACTACTTGCGCACTGGTTTCAGACAATGCTGCGTAAATGCCGCCGGTATGAAACCAACGCACGCCGCATTCACCAAAAATGTACTCCCAGTCTACATCGCCGGGTTTCATGTTTGCGGCTGCTGTGTTAGCTCTGTCACTTATGCCCAGCGCACCACGCACACCAAAACCACGCTCTGTAAAATTCAAACCATTACGCACATTGCGCCCTATTCCATCGTAAGGCACCCATTTAATAAATTGAGTGTCTACGCCGCCTTGCAGGATAAAATCCTCAACAAGATAGCCGATGTCGTTGTCGGCAAAGGCGGTTACAATGGCGGTTTTCATTTTAAAACAACGGCGCAAACCACGTGCCACGTTGTACTCGCCGCCGCCTTCCCACGCACGGAAGCTGCGTGTATTACGCACACGCCCTTCGCCGGGGTCGAGACGAAGCATTACTTCGCCCAGGGAAATTTGGTCAAACATGCAGTTTTCTTTGGGTTTTACGTTTAGCATTTGAAACGCTCCTTTAATTTGTAGAATTTCTTAAAATTATTTTAGATTTAAGCTCGATGTACTTTGGGCCGCCCTCTTCTTCGCCCCTTATACGCTTTATAAGCATTTTAGCACTTTCTACGCCCACTTCATAGAATGGCTGTTCTATAACGGATATGCCGCCGCTTAGCAGCTTAGTCCATTGCAGATTGTCATATCCGAATACGCCCATATCTTCCGGGATACGAATGTTAAGCTCATGCGCTGCGCCCACCAAGTTTAGCAAAGCCATAGGCGTGGAAGCAAATGCTGCAATTTTTTGCCCGGGATATTTTCCAACAAAATCGGTCAACGCTTTTTTGTACTCATCTTCCTTGTCCGAACTAAAAACATACACCAGTTCCGATGGCTCGACAGAAGATAAATGCGCTCGTGTTTCACGAACAAACGCATTGTGCCTGTCCAAACGCACGTTACTGCGCAACAAGTCCGAAGAAAACAGCGATACAACTTCATAACCCATTTTATACAAAGACCTTACGGCAACTTTAGTCATTTCGTAATTGTCTGTTGTAACTACGTCCAAAATGGGCTTACTTATCGTACGGTCTGCCAACACGATATTTACGCCTTTTTCTTTTAGGTTTTGCAGCACGTCAAGCTCGTTGTAGTCCACAATGCTCATTATCAAGCCTTCAACCTGCCTGTCCACCATGGAAAGCACGTACTCTTTTTCTTTTACGATATCCTCGTCGCTGCTGGATGTAAGCACTTGATAACCTTCACCGGCGCAATGGTCTATGATGCCTTTTATTAGTTGAGTGCTGACAGGGTTGGCAATATCGGCAACAATAACGCCTATCAATCCCGTTTTTTGCGATTTTAAATTACGGGCAAGTGTGTTGGGGCGGAAGTCTAACTCTTCTATCACGTCTTTTATTTTTTGCTTCGTTTTTTCCGACATGTGTTCATATTTTTGGTTAAGATAGCGGGAAACGGTAGTCTTTGACACGCCCGCCATTTGAGACACTACGTCAATGGTTATATGCTCCTGCTTCATGCTCTGCACACTTCTGCATAAGCGAACAAAAACGGGGCTACGCCCTTTGCATCGTTGTCTACTTTTGGCTCGGATATATAGTATTCAAACGTGCCGTCACGCAGCTTGTAATCGCCTTTACCCGGCATTCCACCAAGCCCTGCAACCAAGCAAATATCTTTTAACGCAAATGTTTTATCGGTTAGCACAAGTTTATGCTTTGCGACTGAATTGAAAATTTCTTTGCCGTAATCGAAGTAGTACGTAGGCAAGTATCCAAGCCTTGCTCCCTTCATAAGCGAATAAGCAATGGCGCAAGAACCACTCGTTTCCAAATAGTTGCCTGCACGGTTGCCTGCATTTGTCACTTGATAGAACATTTTTGTAGTTGGGTCGGCAACTTTTAAAACAGCGTCCAAAGCTTCTTTTAAGTAGCTTTGCAACGTTTGATATTCGTAAAAAAACTGCTCGTCCAGTTTTTCGATCGTATCCACCAACGCCATGCAAAACCAACCTATGGAACGTGTCCAAAAATTCTTGCTTAGTCCGGTTTCCTTATCTGCCCAAAACATTTGGCGGGACTCATCGTACCCATGGTAAAACAGTCCGGTTTCTTTATCCCGCATTATGTCGTACACATTTTTGAATTGACGGAATATATCTTGGTAATTTCTTTTGCTGTTAAACAGCATTTCGTAATCCATATAAAAAGGTTGCACCATGTACAGCCCGTCCAACCATACTTGATTGGGGTAAATTTGTTTATGCCAAAAATTGCCTGCATCTATACGAGGCTGGGTTAATAATTGACCAAATAAAAGTTCAATAGCAGTTTTGTATTTTTCTTCGCCTGTTATTTTGTACAAGTCGAACAAAACCTTGCCCATGTTTATGTTGTCACAGTTGTATTCGTCTATGCTATAACCCAAAATTGTGCCGTCGGCAAGCAAAAAGAAGTCGATATACTGCTTAGCAAAGTAGAAATATCTCTGTTCGCCGGTAGCATAGTACAAGTCCAATATCGCCTTAACCATGCAACCGTCGATATAATTCCATTTGGTTGGCTTGTTTTCCAGCGCATGTTCTACATTCCACGCAGGGGTATCAGGCGTGGAGGAAGCCAGTAGCCTATCTACAAAATCATTTATTTTGTGCATTTTTTACTCCAATCGTTGCATATTCGCCTTTTATCTTATTGCGCAAAAATATAGCATTTCTTACATTTTTGATATGAAAGCCCAACTTTTCTATCGGGTCAAAATCATCCATCATGGCAGGGCATTCGATTACTCGTTGGTTGGAGAATTCGAAACTGCTATCTTTAACAGTTATCTCTGACACTTTATTTTCTGGCAGCCCATATATAAATACTGCACAACCGGTTATATCGATGGCATTTATTTTTGACACTATTATATTTTTTACGGTTGGTGTAAGCTCATCTTTTGCCGTAATAGTTTTGCTTTTTACATAATCACTTTTGCCGTCCGGGTCGCAGTTATAGAACATGTTTACGACAAAGCAGTGCCGCACGTTTTCCATTTTTACATTATCGAATTTTATTCCGTCAACAACAGCAAGCGCACCCCGCCCACGGCGGGTTTTTACACGCAATCCCCTATCCGTATTGCGGAACAGACATTGCGTAACTGTTACATCATATACTCCGCAAGCCATCTCCGAGCCTATGACAACCCCGCCATGCCCGTTTTCCATAAGGCAATTGCGAATGATGATATGCTTAGTCGGCTGGTAGTGCTTAACACTCATGTAATATTTCCCGGCTTTAATTGCTATGCAATCATCGCCCACGCTAAAATGACAACCGATTATTTCCACATTTTCGCAGCTTTCGGGGTTTAGCCCGTCTGTGTTGGGCGAATCGGCTTCACTTTTTATGGTTAGCGCGCGGAATGCCAAATGTTGACTGTACATAGGGTGAATATTCCACGATGCACTGTTTACACTGGTTATTCCGCTCACTTGTATGTTTTTGCAACCCACCAACAAGATATTCTTGGGGCGAAAAGCCATGTTTTTCACTTTCGGGTTTATCCAAAAATCGCCTTCGCTGCCGTTGCCGTCAAGCATCCCTTCGCCATAGATATGCACATTAAATACATCTTTGCCGTAAATTAAGCTGCAAAAGCTGTCTAACGGATGCCCTTCCCACGATGCATTAACCCTAACATCATCAAAGTCGTAGCTTTTTTGGTACGCCTTTAAAATCGCAAGCTTTTTGCGGCAGGTATTTTGACGCAACACAGCACCTTTTGCCAAAAAAATATCCACGCCCGACTTTAGCAAAATTTGGTCTACCATATACACGCCTTCAGGTATGTACACTGTCGAAAAAACCGGTGCGGTGTAAATAGCCAAATTTATTGCCGAGGTATCATCTGTTACGCCATCGCCTGTTGCATTGTAATCTCTTACATCAATTAAAAATTCGGGCTTTTTTGTTCTTACTTCAAAAGAATGCCCCAAAACATCAACACGGTAAACCGTATCACTCTTTAGCGAAAAAATGCTTACAACATTTTTGTCGGTTGAAAGATACCGCTCGCCATTTAAATAAACATCATATGTATCGGTGTTATAGCATTGGTCGTTTTCCAGTTCAAAAATAAAGCCAAAAGCAGTAACGGTCAATATTTTATACATACTTACACCACTTTCGTTTCACAAACTACATCATGCTGCCCTTCCTTTCCAATGAGAACAGGCAAACACATGAAGTAACAGGTAAGTGCCTTTGCAAAAATTTCCCGCTGTACAATAATGCCCATGGTAAGCGGGCGTCTATCGTTGGTTGATACAATTCTAAGCCCCATAAATGCCTTGCCTATGGTTTGGTTAATACGCAAAAATGGATACTGCAATATAAAAGTTATACTGCAAATTGCCACCAAACCAAACCCGGCAGCGGCTAAACTGGCGGTACCTTCGTCTGTAACAAAAATAGGAAGTATGAACATGAGAAATAAAACAACAATGGCAACAAAAACAAATACATCAACAAAATTTGCCATCAAACGTCTTATAATCTTCATGGTCACACTTCCCTAAATTTTTTTCGGAAACTGTCTAATGTCTAAAATCTTTATCCTTCGGTTTTGTGCCTACAAACAGCAGCAAGCATGTCACTGTTTGCACGGCGATAAACGCTATTGCAGAAATTATACCACAAGCCAATAAAAATGACCTGCTTAAACTATCCGGGACAACAAGCTCTTCGCTACGGATTCGTAATATTTCCGACAAGTAGTTGAATACCTGTTCAACGCCACCGTCCAAATTCCATAGGCTGTTTATCATCAAAACAAGTGCGGGTACTGCAATAACAGGCCAAAAGAACATCATAGCAATAGCAAGTTTTGGCGGTTCTGTTACGTTACCTTGCACGGTTTTGGCGGCAAGAAACAGAATAAACCCCACAATTGCAGCGATAAAAATGTCTTCTAAGCGGTTGCTTAACATACCGCCGATAAGGAAGTACATCATAGCCGCCAGCAAAATGCTGCTAACTACAAGCATCGGCCAAAACACAGGTTTTACAATACGCTGGGTCATTATTCTTTACCCCCAGACTGTGTAACACCTTCTACAAAGTATCTGCTACATGCAAAGAATATCGCCAAAGTTGGAGCAAGCCCCATAAATGCTGCGGCAAAAGTGCGCCCAAATTGCGGCACTTCTTCATAAACCTGAATAAGGTTACGCAAGCCTTGCGCAAGCACGTGATTCTCCGGCGAAAGCAAGAAAATGAGCGGCCCTTGGAAGTCGTTCATGCCCCACATAAATGTAAGCAGTCCCACAGTTATAATAATCGGGCGCAACACCGGCACAAGGATATAAAACAACGTGCGTAATGGACCGCAACCGTCTATAACGGCGGCTTCGTCTAACTCACGAGGCACAGTCCGCATAAATTGTATAATCATAAACACAAAGAACGAGTTAACGCCAAAGAAGTCATGAATATATAATGATGCAAACGTATTAACAAGCCCAAGCCTGTTGTAAAGCATAAATATCGGTATGCGGAAAGCAAGCTCCGGCAT
>Ga0131853_10011138_pt1 | contig 16442 bp, 12 predicted proteins | sample TergutLab28metaG_FD_92764 | JGI IMG/M metagenome (GOLD analysis project Ga0131853, IMG submission 92764) | Labiotermes labralis P1 segment gut microbial communities from Petit-Saut dam, French Guiana - Lab288 P1 (version 2) (version 2) | ecosystem: Host-associated > Arthropoda: Insects >...
GCGGGCGTGCCCGCTTTCGTGCGTGACGTGGATGCCGACCTGCTCGCGGCCCTCGACGCCGACCGTCCGGACGTAGTCTGGCCGCTGCTGCATGGCGCGGGCGGTGAGGATGGTTCGCTGCGGGATGTGCTGGCCCTGTGTGGCTGGCCATTCGTGGGCAGCGAGCCAAAAGCGTGCCGCGTGGCCTGGGACAAGCCCATCGCCAAGGAGCAGCTGCTTGTCGCCGGGCTGAACACCCCGGAGTGGATCACCCTGCCACAATCGCTGTTCCGCGATCTGGGCGCCCAGGGGGTGTTGTCCATTGTGGCCGAGCGCTTTGGCCTGCCCGTAGTGGTCAAGCCCACCCGCGGCGGCTCCTCCCTGGGGGTAACCCGCGTAGATCGCAAGGAGCAATTGCCGCGCGCGATGATGGAGTGTTTCGCCTACGGGGATACCGCACTGATCGAGCGAGCCATCGACGGTGTCGAGCTGGCCGTTGGCGTCATTGACGAGCCGGGTGGCCCACGAGCGCTACCGCCGGTAGAGATGGTGGTTGAGGGCGCCTTCGACTACGACGCCAAGTACAACCCTGGCCGAGTCGAATACTTCGCTCCGGCCAGACTCACCCCTCAGCAGTCGGCCCACGTCTCGCAGGTGGCTGTAGCCGCGCATCGGGCGCTTGAATTAAGGCACCTTTCCCGCACCGACTTGATTCTTACCCCCGATGGCACGGCCCAGGTGCTGGAGGTATCCGTAGCCCCCGGCATGACCGAAACCTCCGTCATCGCCCTAGCCGCAACAGCCGCTGGCCTTGACCTCAGCACACTTTGCCGCCAACTGGTGGCGGCTGCCGCACCATAAACGGGACCGAAACAGGACCAAAACGGGACCAAAACGGGACCAGGCGTGCTGATTTTGTCCGGTGGATCACGAACTCCAGACGATTCTCGCCATACTTCACGCAAACGGGGGCGATACCTCCGCAATTGAAGTGAAGTCTGCGGCGGGCGGGTTGCCAGCTGATCTGACCACGACCATCTGCGCGATGGCCAATCGGCCCGGTGGTGGGCGAATTGTTCTAGGTTTGTCCGAAGAATAGGGATTCGCGGCGGTTGGCCTGCCAGACCCACAGGCGCTGAAGCAGGGTTTGAGCGGTGACGGAGAGGCTGGGCAGGGCTAGGCGATAAGAGGTAGCGGGGTCTCGGTGTCTTGTTCTAGGGAGATGATCTTGGCGCGCTGGCGGAACCAGGACAGGCCCAGCGGGAAATAACCAACGAGCCAGGCGATGGGTGCGGCCAGGGCCACGCCCAGGAAACCGATCTGCGGCACCAGGAGCAGGGCTACCGCGATGCGACCAAGCGTTTCGCCAACGCAGGAAATAAATGGCGCCGAGGCCACGTCCATGCCCTGCACCGCCGCCCGCGTAATGAATACGATGGCCAGCACCCAATGCAGCGTCGAGTTGGTCAGGAAAACCTGGCGAGACATGGCGATGACTTCCCCATCGCCGCCGGTCAGAATCGAGACAATCGACGAACCGATCATCACGATGATTAACCCGGCCACCACCGAGATTCCAACCCCGACCAGGACGGTGCGCCATACTCCTTGCCGGATTCGCTGCCATTGCCGGGCGCCTCGGTTCTGCGCAACGTAGGTGACCAGGGCGGTGCTAAACGCGCTCATCGGGAGGGTGCCAAACGAATCTACCCGCATCGCCGCCGTAAACGCGGCCACGGAGAGCGGACCAAGATCGTTGATGGCCATCTGCACTGACATGGAGCCGATTGCAATCACCGACCACTGCAACCCCATCGGCAGGCCCAGGCGGAACGGCTCTAGCAGGTGGCTACTTCCGGCAGCAAAATCGGCTCGACTCAGCCTCAATATGGGTAGCCGCCGCCAGATAATCACCTGAAACACGGCTGCGGCGATGCCGTGCGCGGTGAGGGTAGCCAGCGCGGCCCCAGCCACGCCCCAGCCAAAGCCGCCCACGAATAACAGGGCAAGCAGCGCGTTGAAGATCGAAGAGCCAATCAGCAGGTACAACGGCGTGCGCGAATCCCCGAGGGCGCGCACGGTGGCCACCTGATAGTTGAACAGCACCGTGGTGGACGCGCCAGCGAACAGGGCGCGCACGAACAAGGTTGCCTCCTCGATTATCTCTGGCGGCGTGTTCATGACGTTCAACAGCAGCGGTCCGCCGACCACTCCGGCAACGGTGATTAGAGCCGCGACACCGATCGTCAGTAAAAGTCCAGCCGCTGCGGTTTTCCGCACCTCAGACATGTCACCGGCGCCGAACGCCTTCGCCACCGGGATGGCGAAACCGGCGCTGGATCCCATCGAGATGCCCATCAGCAAGAACACGACCGACTGCGATCCGCCGACCGCTGCCAATGATTCGACGCCGAGTACCATGCCAACAACTGCGGCGTCGATCAGCACATACGTCTGTTGAAACAGCCCGCCCAGCAGCATGGGCACGGCGAAGGTAAGGATGAGTCGAACCGGCGACCCTTTTGTGAGGTCTTGCATGTCTATATCAGTCCATCTACGAACACGGGCTAGGTGACCTCAGCGCAGATCGAACTGGTTGTTCGGGTCGGGAGCGGGGTGAACCTCCACGCGCCACCTGCCTGGTTCCCCGTCGAGTACCGCCAGGGCGCCATTGGGCAGGGAACCAGGGTCAACGCCGGTCAGGTGGCGGACGATGATCCGCAACACCGTGCCGTGAGTAACGATTATCCCGTCGCTTCCCTGCTGGGTCTTTGCGACCGCGTCTAGCCCGCGTAGCGCGCGGGTCAGCACCTCCTCGATGGTCTCGCCGCCGGGGTAGTCCCGGTTTGGCCAGCGCTTACGCACCTCCTCGATCAGCATCCCCTCGGCGGCACCGAAGCCGCGTTCGATCAAATCCTCGTTCTGCACGCTCAGCTTTAGCCCAATCTTGTCGCCGATGATCCGGGCGGTCTGTGCCGCCCGCGGCGAGGTGGAGGAGGCGAGCCAGGACCATCGAGCGCCAATGGCCGTCCCGGTCGTCACGATCTGGGGGGCCACCGCCGCCGCCTGCTCGCGACCCACCGCGTTGAGATCGACTCCCTGCCACCCTTGGTAGCGCCGCTGGATGTTCCAGTCCGTCTGCCCGTGGCGAATCAGCGCCAGCTTCATCACATCACCCGCCTTGCCAAGAGGGCCGCCCCCAGCAGTCCGGCATCCTCGCCTGCGGTGGCACGCACCAGCTTGGGCGTTGGCACGTAGCGCAGCCCGGCTGCCAGCCGCTCCCGCACCGGCCCCAGCAACCGTTCGCGGGCCTCGGCCAGTCCACCGCCCAGAATGATAATCTCTGGCTGAATCAGGCTCACCACGTGGGAAAGCGCCATCACCAGGGCATCAATCGCGGAGTTCCAGACGGCGGTCGCAACGGGATCGCCGGCCTCCATAGCCTCGACCACCTCACGAGAGCCGGGCACCTCACATCCCGTGGCCCGGTTGTAGCGGCGGGCAATCGAGGCCGCCGAGGATATTGCCTCCAGGCAACCCAGATTCCCACAGACGCAGGTCTCCCCGCCGGGCACCACGACGGCGTGCCCGATCTCGCCCGCGTAACCGCCGCCCACCACCGGGCGGCCATTTACGAACACGGCGGCCGACACCCCGGTGCCTAGCGCGACCATTACCGCTGTGCGGTGGCCTCGTCCCGCCCCGAGGGCCATCTCTGCGGTACCGGCTGCGCGCACGTCGTGGCCGATGGCGACCGGTTGTGACAGTTTTTCGGCGGCGAGAGCCGCGAAATCAACATTGCGCCAGCCCAGATTCTCCGCCCAAGTCGCAAAGCCGGTTTCGTCGTCGATGACACCGGGCAGCGTCAGCCCGATGGCCACCGGCGCCTCGCGCTCCCCCGTCAGCTTGCCCACAAGGCCCGCAACGGTATCGATCACGGCCCGCCCGCTCTCCGGGCCAAAATCTGGCGAGGGCACTCGAATGATGCCCTGAGCCATGCCGTCCGAGTCGAGGTAGGCGGCTTTGATAGTGGTGCCGCCGACGTCAAAGGCGAGTACCGGGGCGCCGACCCCAATGGTGGGGCGGCCCCCCTCCGGCCTCGGGTCAGTCATGTTTTCTCTCCATTCTTGGCTAAGTGATAGGTATTAGTGATCGAGGTTAGGCGAAGTAGGCCCGAATCTCTTCCGAAAGCTCGGGAATGTCATAGGGTCGCGATCCGTGGCGTAGCGACTCAGCCGCAAGCGCCCCGGCAGCCACGGCCTGGCGAGCGGCAATCGGAGAGCAGAGCGGGGGTGTCCCGTCGATGACCTGGTCGAAGAACTCCGTCAGCGTGGCGAGGTCGGCCTCCTCATGTCCGCCGCTATCGCTTTCGATGGGGTACTCCACATCGCCGGCAAGCTGCCACTCGTGCCGCCGGTTCCAGACGCGAACCACGCCGCCGCTCGTGTCGCCGAAGTTCTCGCATCGACCTTCGGTACCGATGATGGTGTAGTTGCGCCAGTAGTCGGGGGTGAAGTGGCATTGGGCGTAGCTGGCCTGCACACCATTGTCGAGGGTAGCCAGCATCATCGATATGTCCTCGACGTCCACTGTCTGGTTCAGACCGGTCTGTGATCTAGGCGGCCAGTTGTCGTAAGAGAACCAATCCGTCGCGATCTGCCCGGTTGGTTCACTCCGATCGGCAAGGTCGCCGTAAATCATCAACTCACCCATGCCCACCACGCGACGACTGTAGCCACCGGCGAGATAATGGATGATGTCGAGGTCGTGGCTGGCTTTCTGGATAAGCAGCGAGCCGACGCGGGACCGGTCGGCATGCCAGTCCTTGAAGAAGTAATCACCGCCGTTACCCACGAAGTGACGCACCCAGACGGCCTTCACCTCCCCGATCTCCCCCCGTTCGATGATTGCGCGCATCGTTTTGACGACGGCGGAATGCCGCAGGTTGTGTCCGATGTATAGCGGCGTGTCGGCAGCGGCGGCTGTCGCCAGGACGGCGTCGGCCTGCGCCACGGTGATGGCTAGGGGTTTGTCTACGAAGGTGGCAATCCCGGCTTGGAGCAGTTCGATGGCGATGGCGGCGTGTGTGTCGTCAGGGGTGGTGACGATGGCCGCGTCGATCCCGCCAGCGGCAATGAGCGCTCCCGTGTTCTGATAGAGAGGCACGTCGCCGAAGAGGTGTGCGGCCCGCTTACGACCGGCCGGATCAGGGTCCACGACCGCCACGATGGCGGCCCCTGGTCGGGCCAGGGCAACCTGGTTGCCAAGGTAGGCCCGATTTCCGACGCCGATGACGGCGACTCGCGTACCGTCAAAGTCGGGAGTTGGGGCAGAGGTAGCGGTGAGCATTTAGCCGCCTTCAGGGAGGCGGGCCAGGCGCGGGATGGTTGTCAGGGTCACGGGCATCTCAATCTCGGTTGGCCCAGCGAACACGGTTCCGTCTGGCGCCTGCCAACGGCCCGGCGGTACGTGCAGGGCGCGCGTGGTGGCCCCTGGCTCAACCACGGGCGCAACCAGCAGATCGGGACCAAAGAAGAAGTGGTCGCTCACACCTGCATAGCCTTCCTCGTGGTAGGCCATTGGCCGCAGGATAGGTTCGCCGGTAACGGCTGCCTGGTCAGCCAATTCAAGAAGGTGGGGCAGGTATTCGGCGCGGATGGCCAGCGCCTGCCGCACCGCATCGAGGTGCCTCGCATCGAGTTCCCGGGCGGGGTTGACGGAGAACTGAATCATCGGGGAAAGCGCGGCAATCTGGGCGTAGCGCACAAAGAACTCTTGATCCACCTCTGCCTGCTCCCCCAGCGAGCCGACCACCCCGCCACCCACCATGTCGGGACAGACAAACGGATGCCCCAGGAGACCTTGGGCGAGCATCTCGGGCACGAGGGAGGACAGCCCGCGCTCGTCCCAGAAGGTGGGCTTGTCGCGAAGGCGTTGATTCACCGGTTGCCCGCCCATCCGCCAGCAGGCCCGGTATTCGTTGAAGGGGTAACGCAGGGCGAGCTTGGCCCAGTTCTCGCACATATCCACCGGCTCACCGGGGTTGGCGATGAGATCGTCGGCGCGGTAGTCGCGCACGTCTCCGCCATCGAACTTGAATCCGGCCACGCCTAGGTCACACAGCGCGTCGAGCTGGGCGGTGAGCCAACTGATGGCGTCCGGGCTGGAGAGGTCGAGTAGGGCGGAGTAGCCGTTCCACCAACGACGTACGGCGATGGTGCCATCGGCGTTGCGCACCAGGAAACCGTCGCGCTCACACGCGCGGAAGGCCAGGGAGTCGGGGCTGATGAAGGGCACCAGCCACAACATCACCTCGAAACCCCAACCCCTCAGTGTGGCGAGCATTGTGGCCGGGTCGGGGAAGCGAGCGGGATCGAACCGTAGGGTGCCGTAGTCGGGCGCCCAGTTGTCGTCGATAATCAGCACCCCCGGCTCCAGGTCGGCATCGAGGATGCGCCGGGCATAAGCGAGTACGGAATCCTGGGTGGGTGTCAGCGGCGTCTCCACCCAGGTGTTGTACTGGGGCTTTTCCAGCAGCGCCCGGGCCGGGGTGCTGCCCGACGCGGGGAAGAATTCGGCCGAGGCGGCGAGATATGCCTCGCGGAGAGAGTCGCCCGCTTGAAAGGATGCGACACCGGCTCCCTCAACGGTGAGGGTGCCGCTGGCAAAAGTGAACATAAACGGTCGAGGCGAGGCGATCACGCGGCCGTGGGTGGAGATGAGGAGGGGCGCGGCCTGGTTGGAATCCTCCGCCGTCTCCCATTCTGGGTCGAAGAGCGGCGTGGCGAGATCGCGCGTGTGGCTTGTTGCCTCGCCGTAGGGCATAAGGGTGCCGTCTTTGACGGTGCCACCCCACCATCGTTCGCCCGGCTCGACGATGAGGGTGGCGGTGGTCTCGCGCGGGTTCATGGCGGCACTCGTTTCTTCGTGAGGTTACAGATACAACGGAATCGGGTGGTTGAGTAGGCCCGCCAGGGCCGTGTCGAAGCCACCGCCCCAATGTGCTGAGTGGTTTCGACACGGTCGCTTCGCTCCCTACTCAACCACCGGTGGGGGGGGTGAATGCGACTGGCGGGAGGGGCGTGGTGCACGCCCCTCCCGCCGGTCTACTTAGCTGTCAGCGATTGGCTGAGGTCACGGAGTTTCCAGTGCCTCAATCTGCGCGTTGGCTCCTTCGAGGGTGCTGATGATGTCGGCGCCTGAGGCAATGGCCTGCAACGCGTCCACCACAACCTGGTTGGTTTGGCCGGCGCGAACCAGGGCCGGAATCATGTAGGTCTCGCCAGCCTCGGCCACCGAGGTGAACGGCGTTGAGTCCAAGCCGTGAGCGGCACGGGCCGCAACGGCGGCGTCGGTACCGACGGAAACGGCGGGGAAGATTTCGCCGAAGTCACCGACGATTACCTGGCACTCGGGCGAGGCGAGGAAGGTCACCCACAGGGCGGCGGCTTCCTGGTTGTTCGAGCCGGTCCAGATGACATCGACTAGGCCGTTGGTCGCGGCGAAGCGCCCGGCGGGGCCTTCCGGGACGCGGGCGAAGTTGAAGTCAACGGCCTGCTCCGGACCCATGTACGGCATGGCCATCCAGGAACCGGCGAAGGTCGAGGCGACGAAGCCGGACTCCATCATGGCCTGCGTGCCAACGGTGGAGGTGGCGTCGAACATCGGAGCAACACCCAGGTCCATCATCTCGCGGTACCAGGTCAGGACGTCGATCATTTCCTGGGAGGCGAAGTTGTGGCTGCCGTCTGCGTTCTGGTGGGTGTAACCGAGGGCGTGGGCGAGGTTGCCCCAGCCGTTCTGACCGGAGGCGCCGTCTGACCAGTCGGGGAGGAAGCCGTGGGTGACAACGTTGTTCGAGTCGAAGTCGGGGCTTAGGGCGTTGTTGCCGTTAGCATCGAGGGTGATCGACTTGATGAATTCGGCGAAGGTGCCACCATCTTGGGCGTTGAAGGTGAGGTTGTTGATCTCTTCTTCGGTCCAACCAGCAGCGGTGGCCATCTCTACGTTGTAGACCAGACCCTGGGTGTCCCAGTCCTTCGGGGTGCCAACCACGACACCCTCGTGCATACCGAACGACTCAGCCAGGCCGGGGATGAAAGCGTCCCAATCAACGGCGTCAACGACGCCGAGCGGGGCCAGGTCGGCCAGCTGGCCGGTGGAGGCGAACTGGTTCATGAAGCCGATCTGTAGCACAAACACGTCCGGGCCGGTGCCGGCGGCGATGTTGGTGCTCAGGTTGTCCCAGTACTGACCCCAGGCGGTAGCGGTGGTGTTGATCTCGATGCCGGTCTGCTCGGTGAACACCTCGGCACAGGCTTCGTACATCGGGCGCTGGCGGTCGTCCCACATCCAGTACTCGAGAACGGTGCCGGCGAAGTCACCGCCGGGTAGCGGCACGGTCTCACCGCCACCATCGGGGTCGCCACCGTTGACGGGAGGAGGCGGGGGGGAATCCCCACCGTTGTCATCGCCATTGCCACAAGCGGCAAAGGTGAAGGCCATAGCCACGGCAGCGCCGACGGCCAGATACTTGCGGAGTTTCATTGTGCTTCTTTCTACTTGGGTTTTGGCGCTGGACAAACTCGAACGCCGAGGTTGGGTAATGATGGATTTGGGGAACCGGCGGCGCTACATCTTGCCGCCGGAGAAGTTGAGGGATTGCACCAGTTGTCGGCCGAGGAGAATCAGCATGATGAATACTGGAATGATGGCGATGGTGGCCGCGGCCATCAGGCCGGTCCAGTCGGGAGCCACATTGGGCGACTGCGCCAAAAAACGTTGCAGGGCCACGGTTAGTACCCGAGTGTCATCGGCATTGCCTGCCACGAGCGGCCACAGGAAGTCTTTCCACATGCCAACCAGCGTTATCAGCATCATCGTGGCAATGGGGCCACGGCTCATCGGCAGGGTGATCCGCCAGAATCGCATGAACGGGCCGACGCCATCGATTGCCGCTGCCTCCTCAACCTCTCGGGGAAGGGAGAGGAAGAACTGCCGCAGGAAGAAGATGGCGAATGGACTCATCAACAGCGAGGGGGCAACCAGGCCGTGCATGGTGTTCAACCAGCCCATCTGCCGCATGAGCGCGAAGTTTGGCAGCAGGGTGAGGATGCCGGGGACGAGCAGACCGGCCAGCACGATGCTGAATAGCAGATCGCGGCCCTTAAAGCGCAGCCGGGCAAAGGCATAGGCGGCCATGGCCGCGCTGAGGGTTTGCACGACGGCGATGGAGCCAGCGAAAACGATTGTGTTCCAGGTGTAGCCGATGAAGTCGATGGTGGCCCCGGTGCCCCCGGCGGCGATGGCCTCCTCCCGGGTGGTGAAGCCAAGGACGCGTTGGAAGTTGATCCAGGTCGGGTTGTTGGGGAACAGCTGGCCAGAATCGGCCACGAGTTCTGCGGCCGGGGTCAAGGCGGTACGGATCATCCAGAAGAAGGGGAACAGCGTGATGAACAGCATGATCCCGAGGTAGATGAAGGCGATAATCATGCCCGGCGTCCACTTGCGCTTCTGCCCGGCGGCGCTGGCCTTTGCCTTCTTCTGCATATGACGTTCGGTCATGGCGTCGATCGGAGCGGTGCTGGTGGTCATGACAGATCCGATCGGTTGGCGCGCATCAAGCGCATTTGGATCATGGTCAGCGCGCCGAGGATGATGGCGAGGAAGATCGCCACCGCCGAGGCGTAGCCCATTCGGAAGAAGGAGAAGGCGTTTTGGTAGATGAAGAAGAAGATGACGCGGACGGCCGGGATCGGCGAGGCGTCGTAACCGATCAAGACGATGTCGAATACCTGGAACGAGCCGATGGCGGAAAGCACTAGCACGAGAGCGAGTACGGGGCGGATCAGCGGCAGGGTGATCTTAAAGAACATTCGGGTTTCGGAGGCGCCGTCAATGGCGCCCGCCTCGTACTGTTCGACAGGAACCTGGGTCATGCCCGCGAAAAGCAACAGCGAGGTGTAGCCCAGGCCCGCCCAGACGGCGATGCCGATAATCATCGGCATGGCCTGGGTCTCGTTGAAGAAGGACAGCGTGGGGATGCCCAGGTTGCGGAACAGCTGGTTCACGAAACCCAGATTGGCGTCAAGCAACCAGGCCCAGACGAGGGCGATGGCCACATTGGGCACGAGCCACGGTAACAACATGGCCGAGCGCACCCACGACTTCAGCCGCAGTCGCTGCATCAGCGCGGCGGAGATGAGGGCGAGGCTGGTGCCGATGATGACGTTGCCGAGTACGAAGTAGATGGTGACGCGCAGCGAGTTCCACATCCCCGAATCACCGAACATCTCCCGGAAGTTGTCAAAGCCGATGAAGTTCGGATCGCTCAGCAGGTTGAAGTCGGTCATCGAGTAGTGGAAGGCCCGGATGGTTGGCAGGATCTAGAAGAACAGGAAGCCGATTGCAGAGGGTGCCAGCAGCACCAGAGCAACCCACTTCTCTCTGCCCTGCAACCGAGACCTGCGGGGGTTGGGCCGTAGCTCGCCGTCCAGCGAGTCCTGCTGCCCACCTCCCCGTTCCTTCAGTCGCTCTTCCGTTCGACTCATCGTTGGACTTCCCTCTCGTCTTCGAGTAGGAGCGGCCTAAACCGCACCGCTCAATGCTTGAAGATGACTATATCAGAGTCACATCGCTCACAAACGCGCATCGGGCGCATTCTGGTCATGGCTGGTCGGCGCCCGCCGCTCTCCGCCGCATCTGAGGGATATCGACGCCGCTCACAGCATGCCCGCCATCAAGCCGCGACCTGCGTTTTTATGCTCGTAAGCCCGGTGTATCTGGCAAGAATAGTCACGATTTGGTTAAGGTGAGCGCCGGGTCGGCCACCGGCCCCAACAATTTCCACAGGATTGAGAGAGCAATGGATCATCACCAACTTACCGACCTTCGGCTGCGAGACTTCCAACCGCGTCCGTCGCTGCGCATCGCGGAGAACCTGATGCCGCGCTCCGCCACCCCTGCGGTGGATGCACACAACCACCTTGGCCGATGGCACGCGTATCAGCAGCTTGGGGTTTGGAGCGATGAACACTGGCGAGTAAAGGATGTCGCGGCGCTCGTTCGGATGATGGATGAGGTGAACATAGCCACCATCGTCAACCTCGATGGCAGCTGGGACGACGAGCTGGAGCGAAATCTTGATCGTTACGACCGGGCCTTCCCTGGACGATTCATTAGCTACTGCCGCATCGACTGGAGTACCACTACCGAAACGGGATGGCCTGAGCGGATCGCCAGGTCCATCACCGACTCTGCCGCGCGCGGCGCCTGCGGGGTCAAGCTGTGGAAGGACATCGGGCTGCGTCGGCGAGACGAGCATGGCGAGCTGATCTTTTTGGACGATCCCCGGCTAGAGGGCATGTGGGCCGCCATTAACGAGGCGAACCTGCCCATCGCCGTGCACACAGCCGACCCAGCCGCCTTCTTCGCACCCCTAGATCGACACAATGAGCGCATCGAGGAACTCGCGGCCCACCCCGACTGGCAGTTCATGCATCCGCAGTTCCCCCCTTTGCAACGGCTGCTGGATTCGCTGGAGAGCGCCGTCGCCGCGAACCCCGGCATCACCTTCGTTGGTGCCCACGTCGGATGTTATGCCGAGGACCTTGACTGGGTAGACGGGATGCTCACCCGGTATCCGAACTTTGCGGTAGACATCGCGGCTCGGATCGCCGAGCTGGGCCGACAGCCCAGACGAGCCAAGCGGCTCATCGAGTCACACCCTAGCCGGGTGATCTTCGGGTCGGACGTATCCCCACCCACCGCCGAGGATTACGCGATCTACTTCCGATTCCTGCAAACGGCCGACGAACACTTCACCTACCAGGCCCAAGAGCCGCCCAGCACCGGCCGCTGGCGGATCAGCGCCCTCGACCTATCCCCCGAACAGGCCGCCGCCATCGCTGGCGAAAACGCCCGCACCCTAATCCCCGCCCTGCGCAGCTAACAAGCCTCGTCATCACTTGGCTCCTTGCCGAGCAGGAACACCTGCCGCTCGCCGCGCTTTCTTACCTTACTTATCTTGCGTTCTGACGTGCGCGAATGCTTTCGCGGACGGCTGCCTAGCGCCTGACGGCGCGTTTCAGGAGCCGCGTGATGAACGGCCTTCTCCTGTCACCCGCAGGCAAAAGCACGCTCTCGTTTCAACATCCGAGTGCGCGCTGATGAGTGAATCAGGGCAAATTCGATCACTAAGTTGCAATCAGCGGTGTGGTTGGGGATGATGGGGGTATGCCTCGTATCGCATTCCTTGGCGCAGGTTCCGCCGTTTTCACCCGTCAGCTGCTCGTCGATCTGCTTCGGTACGACGACCTTCCCGAACTAGAGATCGCCCTCCAGGACATCGATGCTGATCGTCTGGAGATGGCCCGCGGCACCGCCGAGCATGTCGCCGCGCAGCTAGGCAAACCCCTTACCGTCGTTGCCTCCCTCGACCGCCGCGAGGTACTCACGGGCGCCGACTTCGTAATCATCATGATTCAGGTAGGCGGCCTGGAGGGCACCCGTATCGACCTGGAAATCCCGGCCAAGCACGGCCTACAGCAAACCATCGGCGATACCACCGGCGTCGGCGGTGTCTTCCGCGCCCTGCGCACCTTCCCCGTAATCTCGCAGATCGCCGCCGATGTGCGCGAGCTATGCCCCGATGCCTGGGTACTCAACTACACAAACCCGATGACGCTGAACATCTGGTGGTGGTCGGTTGTCGCCCCGGAGATCAAGGTAGTTGGCCTGTGCCACTCCGTGTTCTGGACGGTTTGGGGTCTGTGCGAGCTGATCGGCGTTCCCTTCGAGGGCACCGAATACTCGGCCGCCGGGGTCAATCATCAGGCATGGCTCACGCAGTGGAGCCGCGAGGGCGAAAGCCTCTACCCGCTGCTCGACGCGAAGATCGCCGAAGACCCCGAACTGCTGCGCCGCGTGCGAGTCGAAATGTATCGCCGCATCGGCTACTTCCCCACCGAGACCTCGGAGCATTCCTCCGAGTACCTCCCCTGGTTCCTGCGTTCGCCCGAGCAGATCGTCAAGTTCCGCTTGCAACCGCTGGAATACCTGGGCATCTCCGAGCGCAATGTCGAAGAACTCGAAGAGGTTAAGCGCCAGCTTGCCGCGGGCGAGCCGCTGGAACTGCCCGAGGAGGGCGCCGCCGAGTACGCCCCGCAAATCATCCATTCGATACTTACCGGCACCGAGCGCAAGATTCACGTCAACGTGCCAAACCGGGGCTACATCGACAACTTGCCCCAGAATGCCGTGGTCGAGGTACCGGCCATCACCGATGGCAGCGGCGTTCACCCCTGCGCTGTCGGCTCGATTCCGACCGCTGGCGCCGTCTTTAACCGCACCGTGCTTTCCGTAGGCGAGTTGACGGTGCAGGCCGCGCTGACCGGCGATCCGCAGGCGGTACGTCAGGCCGTGCTGGTCGACAGCAACGCCTCGTCTCAACTCACCCCGCAGCAGATTTGGGACTTGTGCGACGAGATGACGCAGGCACACAAGGCGTACCTGCCGCGCAGCCTCGGCGGCGAGATCGATCTGGTGCTGTAGGAGGCTCTTGCTCCATACCAACGGCTGGCGATCACCGAGTCCCTCTCTCTTGGCGGTCGCCAGCCGCTTCTGTTGTAGATTCGCCCTCACGTCATTCTGCGCGCAGGGACGTAGTCCCGAAGCCGCAGAACCCAGGACCAACAGTTTCCATTGAGTCAAGGTTCTGCGACTCGCTGTCGCTCGCGCAGAATGACATGAGGGTTACTTTTCGAACGCCCTGGGTTGCACATAGCCGGGGTTTTCCTTTGTTACTGCCGACACGCTAAGGATCATCTTGTCAGCGCTCGAACTCATCGCGCTCATCGTCGCCGGGCTGGCGGCCGGGTCGATCAACGGCGCCGTTGGCTCCGGCTCACTGGTCACGCTGCCCGTCTTACTGGCGATGGGACTTGAACCTGCATCGGCGGTGACAACCAACACCATCGCGATGGTGCTTTCAGCCTTCGGCGGGGTGCTGGCCTACCGCCGCGAACTCACCGCCGACTTGCCCAACCTGCGCGGGCTGCTCATCACCTCCACCATCGGCGGAGTCGTTGGTTCGGCGCTGCTGCTCACGACCCCTCCCGGCGCAATCCGCATCATCGTGCCTACCCTCATCGCCTTCGCCCTGTTGCTGGTGATCTTCCAGCCACGGGTGGCCAAGTGGGTGCGGTCGCGTTCCGTTTCCACCGGCGAGGCCGCTCTCGACCCCACGGTCAACCCCTATGACGGCACCTCGCTTCGCGCCTCGATTGCCGGGTGTTCGATCTATGGGGGCTACTTTGCCGCCGCCCAAGGCGTCATCCTGCTGGGCGTACTTGGCGCCTTCACCGGCAAACCGATGGGTGAGGTCAACGGCGTCAAGAATCTGTTAACCCTCACCGTGAATGTCACAGCAGCTGTGGTTTTCACTGTCTCTCATTTCCTGGGTCAGGCCAACGTAGTCTGGTCGGCAACTGCCGCCATCGCCCTCGGTGCGGCCATTGGCGGCTATGCGGGTGGCCACCTTGCCAAGCGCGTGCCCCCCTGGGCGTTGCGCACCCTGATCGTCATCATCGCCGCCACCGCCCTCATCCGCGAGCTGGTGTGAATTTACTCGGCTCCTTGACTTCCCCAAGTTCCCGTTCTATCTGCTCTATGGTCGGCAATGCGGTCTGTAGAGGCTCTGGTAACGCTTCAACGAGTTGGTATTCGGCGATGCTCAGCGGCTTTGCGTTATCTCGCAGCGCCCACTCAGCGACCACCGTGTTCTTGCTTTTGCACAACAGCAGGCCGATTGTTGGGCCGTCAACCTCGTGACGAAGCATCTCGTCAACAGCGGTCATATAGAAGCTGAGTTGGCCGAGGTGCTCCGGTTTGAACTTCTCTGCTTTGAGTTCTACGACCACGTATCGACGCAAGCGCAGATGGTAGAAGAGCAGATCAAGGTAGAAGTCATCACCGTTGACCTCCAGCTGAACCTGCTGTCCAACGAATGCGAATCCTGCGCCGAGTTCGAGCAGAAACTCGGTGATGTGCTCGATCAGCGACGCCTCGATCTCGCGTTCATGGGCTTCGCCGCCAAGGCCAAGGAAGTCAAGCCGGTATGGGTCTTTCAGCGACTCGCGGGCCAAGTCCGAATCCGGTTTCGGAAGCGAACGACCAAAGTTAGTCTGCGCCTTCCCTTGCCGTTCAATACGTTTGCGCTCGATGTGCATCCCCAACACGTTCCGCGACCAACCAAACTCGACAGCAGCTTCAGCATAGGAAAGACGCAGGTCAGAGTCTTTCAGCTTCGTCAGCAGCATGATGTTGTGGCCCCAGGGCAATTGTCCAACAGGTTGTTGGACAATTGCAGACTCCGGCCACGCCTCAGCAAACGCTCGCATGTACATCAAGTTGGCTCGGGAGAAGCCCCCCAGATCGGGAAATGACTGTCGGAGATCATGCGAGAGCCGTTCGACAACCTTCACACCCCACCCCTGACCAGCCTGCTGGTCGAGGATGTCCCGCCCGATCTGCCAATACACCTGAAGCAACTCCGTGTTGACCGCTAGCGCAGCTCGCTGTTGAGCCGCGCGCACTCGAGCTTTAACCTCGGCCAGCCACTTGTCGTAGCCCTCCGGGGGGTCGATGAGTGCAGTTGCTCTTTCAGTCATGCGTCAATCCTCCCCTCTGCCACTGACAATCTGCTCATTCCCTATCGTTGACACTTCTATGGCCACCTACTTCTCGCAAATACCTTCTCGCCCTCGGTGCGGCCATCGGCGGCTATGCGGGCGGCCACCCTGCCAAGCGCGCGTGCCCCTGGGGGTGTGCGCTCTGATCGCCGCCACCGCCTCATCTGCGAACTGACGTGATCCCCGCACTGCCGTCATTTTACGTGAGTGATAGCGGGCCGTCGAACCCAGACCCGGCAGTGATCGCTCCTCCTGGACTCGGCGGCTCCGCTCGTTGCGTTAGTTCTGCGCTGGGTGACGAGTGCTGACCTGATGTTTTCTGACGTTTTGGGCGCGAGTTGCACCAGTTATTGGCATTCTCCGGCCAAGAGACGTACTGTTGCTTCATGAGCGAAACATGCGTCAATCAGTCACAAACGAGCATGGCGCCGGAATTGGGTTCGACCTCCACGGGCCTGAACATCGCCGTGATCGGAGTAGGCGCTAGGGCGAACATCGCCTTCAACGCGGTGGAAGTTCGACCAGGCACGCGCACCGTCGCCGCCGCCGACATCGCCCCGGCGGGCCGCGAGCGCGCCAAGGCGATGTTCGGCGACATCCCGGTGTACAACAACATTGACGAGCTGATCGCTGCCGGTGGCTTTGACGCCGTGATCGTCACCACAGGCGATGACTCCCACGCCGAGATCGCCGTCAAGCTGTTGCGCGCTGGCATCCCCTCCTACATCGAAAAGCCGCTCGCCATCACGCTGGAGGATGCCGACGCGGTACTCA
>Ga0131853_10011139_pt1 | contig 16441 bp, 18 predicted proteins | sample TergutLab28metaG_FD_92764 | JGI IMG/M metagenome (GOLD analysis project Ga0131853, IMG submission 92764) | Labiotermes labralis P1 segment gut microbial communities from Petit-Saut dam, French Guiana - Lab288 P1 (version 2) (version 2) | ecosystem: Host-associated > Arthropoda: Insects >...
AACCTTTTTTAAGTTTGACATAGTTTTGCTCCGTTGTCAATTGTTAGATGTGCATCTTCATACGAAAGTGCGTTGAAACTATTATCACATTTTTTGCACATGCTTACAAGGGGGAAATAGAAAACGTACAATGAGTATTTTCAGCTGTCCATTGTTATCGCGCACAATTGATTTCCGTGTGGCAATATCTACCGCAGCGCAAATGTCAGGTTGTACTGGAAACGCACGGCGACGGGGACACCGTTAAGCTCCGCTGGGCGCAATGCCCGGACACCGCGAAAAGCGTCTGCCGCCGCCGCACCAAAGCCCCGGTTCGGCGGAGTTTCGGAGAGTACGCGCACGGCGGTAATATTTCCCTGGCGGTTTATAAAAAGCTCCAGGCGGGCAATTCCTTCGATGTTCATTTGACGGGCAACGGGCGGATACACAACGTTGCGGGTGATTTGATTCACCGGAAGAAGCGGTGGCGTGCTTATCTCGTGCAGGCGAAAATATTCACTTCCGGCAAAGCCGCCGCCATTCCCGGTTTCCAAAGAATCTAGCGCCGCTTCCCTTTCGGCGGCTGCCTCCACATCCGAAGGATGCCGCGCATCCGCGGGATGCCGCACCTCCGCAGAAGTCTGCAACTCCGCCGTCTGAGGTGCAACTTCCGCCGGAGCAAGCACCGCCGGAATTGGCGCGGGTGCGGGCGGCAGGGCGATAATCGGCTCAGGCGGCGGCACGGCGGCGGCTGGCGCAGGCGGCTGAATATTCACCAGCCGCATAATGCCGCCGCCTGCGGTGTCCGCCGTTTCTCCAAGCGCAGAAATCGCTCCTCCTCCTGAGCCGAAACGCACAAGCACAAGGAGCGCTATGTGCACGGCGGTTACGGCGGCAAGAATAATCAGCCTGATTCGGTTGTTCAAAGGCGCGCCTCGGCTTTTACAACAAAACTCACCCTGGGATATTCAAGAATCTGGAGAAGTTCCAGCGCCTGATACACCGTTTCAAAGGGCGTGTCCCGGTCGGCGATGATATGCACCTGAGTTTCTGGCGCGCTCTGGCGGGTAAAATCGGCGCGGAGCTCGATTTCCGTCAACGTGCTTGCCTGCCCTTCCAGAAAAAAGCTGCCGGAGCGGTCGATCCAAATTTCGAGGTTTTTTTCGGCGTTTACCCCGGCGGCACGTTCCGCTTGAGCGTGTTGAATCGGCACTTGAACGCGGTAATGGATGAGGGAAACCAGCATAATAAAAATTAAAAGGAGAAACGCCAAATCGGACATCGAATACATCGGGACAAACGATGCGCCTCGGTGCGATCTGCGCCGCCTAACGTTCACGAATTTCCCCCACCCCAGCCGCAGATTCCCGCAGAGCAAAGGAAAAGGCGGCAACCTGCAAGGTTTGCGCCAGCTCCACGAACTGCACAACATGCTGCCAGGGCGCGTGCCCATCCACCGAAAGCAGCACCGCCGTACTGGCGTTGCCCGCAATGGCGGCGCTAATTTCCCGCCGGGCACGCGGAATGTCCGCCGCCTCGCCCCGGAAAAAAATGCCCCCCGCGCCGTCCATTTCAAAACGCAGCAGGTCGTCCTCGGCGACAACGCGGGTAGCATCCGCCCTGTCAAGGTTCATCAAAAACCCGAGGTTGCCGTTAAAGCCCGCTATCACCAAAAAATAAATTATCAACAAAAATGCAAGGTCGCTCGGAGCGCAGCTATCCACTATCGTGCTCCGCCTGAGTTTTCTGCTCCAGCTTTTACTGCTCATTTCCGGCAGCCTCTCGGGTTGCGCGGGATTCGCAGAGCCGGACGATCAAACCCGAGCAGGCAATTTCCAGTTCCGAAGCGAACTTGTCAGAAATACTGGTAAAAATCGAGTGGGCGGACATTGCGACAATGGCGATGATGAGACCAAACACAGTGGTTACGAGGGCTTCGTAAATGCCGCCGGCGACAATCTGCGCGTTTACCTCGGCGGCTTCGGCAATCGAGCGGAACGCCGAAATCATCCCCGTTACCGTTCCTAAAAAACCAGTAAGGGGCGCAAGCGACGCAAGCGACGTCAGCAGGTTAAAACCGCTTTCTATGGAAGAAATACTGCGGACGGCTTCGATTTCGACGGCTTTTTCAAGGCGGCGTTCTGACAGGGCGGAGTGTTTGACCATTGCAAGGAAAACTCTCGCGGCGATTGTGCGCCGGCTCTGGCTTTCCAGAAAAGCTTGCGCTTCGGCAGCACTTATCCCGCCAGAGCCACCTCCGTCAACCGCAAGCGCCGCCGCCGCTTTTTCCGCAAGGCTGCTGATTGCAAGATCGTGGTACACAAGAAAAACGGCGCGCTCTACGGTGATAGCCACGGTTGCAATTGAGAAAAAAAGCAATGGCCACATGAGTATGCCGCCCATACGGAAGAGTTCCATGAAAGAAAAAGCCGCACTTGAATCTTCCATATTAGTTTTCTTACATCACCCAATAAACAAATCAATCAAGCAAAATCACCCTTAAAGCTCATGCTCTTTTGAACGACTGCCACAATTTCCCGGGCGGCTTTCTTTGCGTCCATCTGCGGAACCGCCGCGTCCTTGTTCAAAGTCTGCTCGAAAAACTTGCCGAGCGTGTCGTAAATATCTTCCTTATTGTAGAAAACAAAGCTGATGTTAAACCCGACAGGCTTCGTTACGGTAAACGAGGACAACGATTCAATAGGCTTTTTCGCTATATAAATCCTCGTCTGGTTTTTTGCAACCAGCATACTCAGCTCGCTGAAACGGAGCGGAATCTGATCGCCTCTTTCCCGCAGGTACGGCTCGATGGGCTTTTTCGGATACGATGCTGGCTCGATAAGAACGTGCATTTTCCGTCCCGACGATTGGAAGGTAAGACCCGACCCTTCAGGATAAATGGCTTTAACACCGGAATACGAAATAACTTCGTAAATCGCGTAGCCGTTATTCCCATTGATAAACGACGAAACAACGTACCCCTGATCTTTGGGCAATGCTTCCTTCGCAAAGGCATCAAATAAATCCATTGCTTTTGCTGACATAATTCCTCCTTGCCTATAAATGACTGATCAATCTACTCTAACCATATAATTATACCGATTTTTTGAAAATGGGCAACTGGTTTCTTACCTATTTCCTGCTATTTCCTGCTATTTTTTGCGATTTATTGATTTTTTTCTCATTTCTGCCTCTTCCGCGTAGCGTTCTGCGGCGGCGCGGTTCCCGTTTGTGCGATATATGTCCGCCATCCACTGGTATGGGCGCGGATCGCGGGTGTCCAGCGCGGCAGCTTCCCGGAAATAAGCGAATGCTTTCTCAGTGTTTTTTCCCCGTATGCTTAAAATTCCCAGCGCAAGGGGAATATCCGCCGAGGCGGTAAACAGTTCCCGAGCTTTTTCCAGCACGATTTGGGCGTAGCGCGCAGCTCCTGCCCGTTCAAGGCATCCGGTGTATTCGATGAGCAGCCCGATGTCTTTGGGTTTCTCCCTGAGCAGCGCTTTGAGAAACACCGCCGCTTCCCGGCAGCGCCCAGTTTTTCTGTAGGTGTAGGCAAGCACGCGGCGCAAGCTCGGGTTAGACGGCTCCCACACCAGTAGTTTTTCCAATTCGCCGCTGGCTTCGGCGTACTCAAACGTTTTGACAAGGAACAGCGCCCGCTCGCGGCGGATGTTCACGTTATCCGGCCAGCGTTTCAGGTACGCCTTGTACCGGGAACCCAAGCGGGCGGCGATATTTGGCGCGGTATCCCGCGCTGTCTTGCCACGCTTGGGCGTGCGCGCTGGCGCAGGCAAACGTTCACCTGAATCAAGCAGGGCTTGCAGCGCGGTAATTTCCCCCAACCGGGCGCTTTCGTGGTTGGCTTTCAGGCGGATGGTTTTTTCAAACCAGCCCTGCGCCAGTTCGGGCATATCTGCTTCCATATACGCCTCGCCCAGGCAATGCATCAGTTCAGGCTCAGTTCCCAGTGTGCGGATTGCGTTCTGGAGCAGCTCGATGTTGCCCGGCACATCGCCGGAAATTTTCACCTGATGGAGAACAGAAAACCGCTCGATAATACCAGGATCGCCGTTCAGCGACTTCGCCGCCCGCAGCGCCCGTTTCAGTGATTGATAATCCCGCCCCTCCCACGAGACAAGAATATCCGCGTACCAGAGCTCCAGCTCATTCGGCGTTTTTTCAAGTGCCCGCTGCAGGTGGTTGTGGGCGGCGCTGAAATCCGACAGATTCCGCAGGGCTTCGGCGAAGAAAACCCGTATAATGCTCCGATCCTCGCGGTTTGCAAGCCAGTGGCGGCACAATTCGGCAGCCCTGCGCCACTGCCCGCTTTCGATGTACGAGCGGATAATAAAAAGGTCAACCAGTTCGCTGTTCCACGGCAATTCCGGCACTCCGGCATCGCCTGAGCGAATTGTTTCGATTTCCTTGCCCGCTTGCGCGTTCCTGCCCAGCGCGATGAGGATCGATGCACGCGCCCAGCGAATCCTGCGATCCCCGTCAACAACAACAATGCTTGCATTGCGGCTTGCCTTGCGAACGTTCGCATTGCTTGCGCCTGAGTTGCGTGCGCGCGTGCCATTTGCCGTGTCGTCTTTCGTGAGTTTCAGCGCACAGGTGAAATGCTCCAACGCTTCTTCGAGGTTTCCTGAGTCCCGCGCCGCCCTTCCCAGCGCAAGGCGTAAAAATGTGTTCTCAGGAATCCCCGCCTCCGCACCGTTCTCCAACACGAAGCGGAGCATCCGCAGTCCCAGCTCGTGCTCGTCGATGTCGCACAGGCGCATTCCCCGCACCACAAGCGAGTTCAGATACGCACGGTAAATACGTCTGTCGGCGGGAGCTGCTTCGACCGCCTCTTGCAAGATTTGAACGGCGGCTTGCGAGTTTTTGGATTTGAGGTACGCCATTCCCAGCATCGCCTGCGTGCGGGAATCGCCGGGGCTGTTTTCAAGCGCCTTTCTCAGAAACGGCACAGCACGGTACGGTAGCCCCAGCGCGAGATATGTACGCCCTGCGAACAGATACCCGTCTCCGGCGGCGGGGCGTTGTTTGATATAATCGTTGAAAGCCGCCAGCGCACGGGAATACTCCTTGAGCGCATGAAACGAACGCCCCAAGAGAAGCCACGCTTCAGGCGGAGCGTCCGTTTCGCAGATGAGTTCCCCAAGGATTTTCACCGCCGCGCGGTAATTGCCTTTTTTTCCCGACTCGGCGGCGGCTTTCAGCTTTTTGAGCGCAGGTGAATCCCGCGTAACAAGGGATTTTTCCAACGCGTCGCTGTTACTTTACTCTGCCGAGGGTAACCGCGCAGGTTACCACGATGTCGTCAACCGATGCGCCGCGTGAAAGATCGCTGATGGGTTTGGCAAACCCTTGCAGGAAAGGACCGAACGCCTCGGCCTTGCCCAGCCGCTGAACGAGCTTGTAACCGATATTCCCCGCGCCCAAGTCGGGAAACACCAGCGTGTTGACCTTGCCTTTCAGAGCGCTGCCTGGCGCTTTCTTTTCCCGCACGGAGGAAACCAGCGCGGCATCCGCCTGAAACTCGCCATCGACGGCGAGGCTGCTGTCTTTCGCCTTGACCAGCGCGAGGGCTTCCTGCACCTTTTTCACATCCGCGTGATCCCCGCCTGAGCCTTTCGTCGAGAACGACAGCAACGCAACGGACGGCTCGGCCTTCAGGAACTCGCGGCAGGACTGCGCGGCGGAAATTGCGATGTCCGCCAACTGCTGTGCCGAAGGGTCTTGAATAACCGCGCAGTCGGAGAAAATCATCGCTCCGTCAACGCCCCACGACGCATCCGGCATCTGCATCACAAAGCAGGATGACGCCGTTTTCGAGCCCGGCGCCGTTCCGATAATCGAAAGCCCGGCGCGCAGCACATCGGCGGTGGTGCTTTCCGCACCCGCCACCATCGCATCCGCATCGCCCACCTGCACCATGAGCGCACCCCAGCGCAGCGGCGACACAACGTCGACCTTTGCCTGCTCCACCGTCATTCCCTTGTGCTTACGCAGTTCGTAGTACGCGGCGGCGTATTTCTCCACCAACGGAGACGCCGCAGGGTTCACCACGCTCATCCCGTCAAGCTTTACACCGGCAGCGGCGGCGGCTTTTTCCACGTCTGCTTCCTTCCCCAACAGGCAGACCGAAACCGCCAGTTTTTCGTCAATGATGATCCGCGCCGCCTTCAACGTGCGCAGCTCCGTGCCTTCCGGCAAAACCAGCTTCTTTTGCAACGATTTCGCCTTTTCTTTCATTACCTGTACAAAATCCACGATTGCCCCCATTATTATCGATTATATTTATCGATGTGTGTGTTGATTATACTATATTTAGTATACTTGCTCAATTAAAAAATGAAAAGCGGACAGCACATCCTATTCAAAAACAAACTACGCACTAAATCAACAATTTATTCCTATAATAACTAACATTTTGTTGACAACTAGCTATTTGTGCCCATATACTGACATAAACTGGAGGAAAAATAATGAAACATTTCTTGAAGTTATTTTTGGTGCTGACTCTTGTTGTGTCGGCGGTTTTTGTAGGATGCCAGCGGGACAGCGGGTCTTATCCCACAAAGCCAATTACTAGTATTGTTCCCTTTGCCCCCGGCGGAGGGTCTGATACCCTTGTCCGAGCTGTTATGAAGAGCCTTAAATTGCCAAACAATCAGTCGATGGTTGCGGTGAATGTTGAAGGCGCAGGCGGTTTTATCGGAGCAATGCAGTCTTTTAACGCTGCACCAAATGGGTACAATATAATGACCCACAATATGCTTGACCTTATTTCCTACTATTTAACTGGTCAAGATACCATTCCAATCTGGTCGGAATCTACCATTATTGCTCTGCTTGTTACAGATTACAATGTTATCGCCACCAATAAAATTGCCTCTGAAGAGTTCGGATGGAAAACTATCGAAGACTTTGTGGCATGGATCAAAGCCAACCCCAATAGAAGAATTAACTGGGGAACATCAGCCGGCAACCTTGGGGATAACATGATCGCCTCTGTAAGCATAGCACGGGCATTGGGTATTGAAGACAGTATAAACTTTGTTCTTTACGACAGCGGAGCAGCAGCTCGCACAGCAGCATTACAGAACGAAATCCAGATTTCAGTTAATACCGCAGCAGAGATTCCTGGGGTAGTTGCTTCCGGCGACAGCATCCCTCTCATGGTTGTTAACAAGAACCGCATAACGTCTTTGCCCAACGTGCCAACAACGGTAGAAAAAGGGATTGACTTTGCTCTCAATAAGCCCCGGGGATTCTTCGGTCCCAGGGGAATGAACCCAGAGCATGTCCGCGTGTTGGAAGATGCACTGAGAACTGTAAGTAACGACCCTGAGTTCCGGCAAACCATAGCTCTCTTGGGCTTTGACGTTCAGTTTGTTGACGGCGCTACAGCCAGACAGCAGGCTGACGAGTGGTTTGCCATAATGAAGGCGTTTGCCGACGAAGTGAGAAACAACTAACAAGTACCAAAGGGCTGTATAAGAAACCACGCAGCCCTTTCCTTGTTGTTGAATGTTGAATAAGCTCATGCTTTGCGGTAAGGAAAATGCCCATGGTCAAACTCAAACTGATTAAAAATTTCAATGATTTTATTATAGGGGCAGTGTTGCTTGTCCTGGGGTTATATGTTATTTTTGCCGATAACATTGTGCGTGGCGTTATACCCGCCAACCTCCCCGGAGGCACGTTAACCCGCCCTGATGTATACGTTCGCTTAATCGGCGGTTTTCTGGCTCTCTGTGCAGCAATCTTAGTTATCAAATCGTTTAATTTTGAACGCACAGCAAATATAAAACGCTTTCGTTTTGTTATTTCCAGAGAAATAGTATGTACTGTGCTAGCTTTGACCGCCTATACAGCGTTGCTTACCCGTATCGGTTTTTTCGCTAGTACATTTCTGTTGGTATTCTTTTTGGTTGCTATGTATTTACGCAAAGAAAAAATCGGCAACGGAACCCCGCCGGTAACCAAAAAAGAATTTATCGGAGACATAATCAGAATCTTTGTGTATTCAGTTCTCTTGGTTCTGACAGTATATTTAATTTTTACGCAGGTTTTAGTTGTGGCGCTGCCTTAATTGGTCTTTGGATGACCTCAAAAAAATAAGAAGGAGTTGGCAGTGGAAGTAATTACACTTGGTTTCCAAACCTTGTTTTCTGATTTCTCAGTATTTCTCATGATGGTATTCGGTGTTTTCCTTGGAATAATTTTCGGTGTCATTCCAGGGCTTACTGCTACATTGGGCGTTACGTTAATGATTCCCTTTACCTTCACCATGACAGCTTCGCAAGGCTTGGCTTTGCTCGTTGGGATTTATGTGGGAGGCATAGCCGGATCGCTTATCACCGCGATCCTTATCAATATACCGGGTACTCCCGCCTCCATCGCCACGGTGTGGGACGGGTATCCAATGGCGAAAAAAGGCAAAGCGACCGAAGCCCTTGCCTTGGGTGTCTTTGCAAGTTTTGTAGGCGGAACAGTTTCCGCCATTGCTCTATTTACCCTTGCGCCAATGATAGCTAAAGCCGCCCTCAATATGCAGAGCTGGGAAATGTTTGCCGTCTGCTTGATGGCACTCGTCGCTGTCGCTGCAATGACGAGTGAAGATATGCTCAAAGGGCTTTTGGGGCTTTTTATCGGGCTTCTGCTCGGCACAATTGGTATGGATATGAAATTGGGTACTTCCCGCTGGACATTCGGACACTGGCAACTTATGAATGGGATTCAGGCAACAGCCCTCATGATGAGCCTTTTTGCTATACGGGAAATTCTGGATCAGGTATTTAATCTCGGTGAAATCAAGGAAAAAATAAAAGTTAAACGATGTTCTTTTATTCCACCATTTAATGAATTGAAAGGAGAGGGCTGGAAAGCGCTGGGGATCGGCAGTATAACTGGCACAATCTTGGGTATTCTTCCGGGCGTAGGGCAAAACATCGCCGCTATTATTTCGTATAATCAGGCAAAAGCCGTCTCAAAGCATCCTGAAAAGTTTGGCACAGGAGTTCCGGAAGGAATCGTTTCGTGCGAATCATCAACCAACGCAGTAAATGGCGGCTCTCTTATACCTCTGGTTACGTTAGGGATTCCCGGCGATTTAGTAACTGCGGTTCTTATCGGCGGGCTTATGATCCACGGTTTACAGCCCGGGCCGCGTCTATTTGCTGACCACCCTCAAATAGTCGGAGTTATTATGGCGGTGTATTTTGTATCAAACTTTGTAATGTACTTCATGCAACTAGGGCTTATGAGGGTTTTTGTTAAAATGATTCAGGTACGATTGGCGTATCTTTTCCCGGCGGTTATCGTATTCTGCGTACTGGGAACGTTTGCACTCAATAACTTCACCTTTGACATTTGGGTTCTCATTATCTTCTCGGTGATTGGATACATTTTGAATCAATTTCAGATCAATCTGATTACTGTTATTCTTGCGTTTGTCTTAGGGCCACTTATCGAGCGATATTTTCAACTTGGTATGAACCTGGCAGAAGGAAGATTAAGCGGTATTCTTGAACGCCCCATAGCAGTTACATTTTTGATTATCGCTATTTTGTTTTTGTTCTACCCGGCTGCATCGAAACAGATACAAAAATACTTCGTAAAAAAACGCGCACAAAGAGTTGGAGAGTAAAAAGCGTTAGTCCGCCGCGTAATTCTGTGTTCTCGATGTATAGTTTAACTCACCATCCAAAAAGACTTGGAATTACAAGCGCAATACTAGGAATAGCTGCAACCAAAATCATAGCCAAAATCGTTACAAAATAAAATGGCATCGCCTGTTTTACCATCCGTGATATTGGAACACCAGTTATTGAGGCAACACTAAAAACACAGACACCATAACCAGGCGTAGTCATTCCCAACGCCACACACATTACCCATAGAATAATAAAGTGAGTAGGGTCAAAACCGAGGCTCACAGCCGCAGGCAAAAAAAGCGGAGCAAAGATTAGTGTGGCAGGAGTAGCATCCAACACCATTCCAATAATAATAGCAAGGAAAAAGAAAAGAATCAGGAAGCCAAATTTACCTCCGGGAACAGCAACGAGGGCAGCAGTGAGCATTGCGGGAATATGTTCAAAGGCAATAATAAAGTTCATAAGCGCGCTTGCACTAGCAATCAGTAAAATAGCGCTGGTAATACCAGCAGTTTTCTTAAAACATTGCCAAAGATCTTTGAAGTTAAGTTTTCTGTAAATTATGCAATCAATAACTAAAATATACAGAACAGCAATCCCGGCTGCTTCAGTGGGCGTTACAATTCCCGAAAAAATACTGCCCATAATAATTACGGGGGCAAGAAGTGCTGACCAACAACTCTTTGTTTTTTCAAATAAGTTAGAAAAAGAAAATGGATGCTTTTTCCCATACCCCATTTTCTTGCTGATAATATAATTGGGAACGAGCAATAAAAGTCCCACTATGATAGCTGGCAGCAGCCCCGCTGCGAGCGCCCGCCCGACTGATTGATTGGTAGCCGCCGCTGCAAGTACAATCTGAATACTCGGCGGCCGTATCGTAGACATCGTAGAAGAGGTAACAGTAACCGCTGCTGAATAGTCAGAGGGATAACCATCATCAACCATGCGCGGCACTAATAATGTGCTGAATGTCGCAGCATCTGCAACCGATGAACCTGAAATGCCGGAGAAAATCATACTTCCAACTATATTCACAGCACCCAATCCACCTCTAACCCAGCCGACAAGCGCTTTGCTAAAATCTATAAGGTTTTTACCCATAGTTCCGCGCTCCATGAGGACACCAACCAGGACAAAGAGAGGAACAGCCAGAAGTATAAAACTTGCTGCGGCTTCACTGAAAAGTTGAGACAGCATCATCATGTTAGGAATAGGGCGGAAAATAAAAAGGACAAGTGCCGATGCCAAACCCAAAGCTGCCGCAACAGGAACACCCACAACGAGCATTATCACAGCGAGAATAATAAGAGTTGTCGTCATTACAGGCATTAGCTTTCCCCCTCTGTCTTGTTGGCTTCAACGATGGTTTTCACTTCCTGAGCATATTCACCTTCGGGGAGCGGCAGCTTGTTCGTTACAAACGCCCACGCCTGTACCAGCATCCGAACAGCGCCCACTACACATCCTATAAGCACTGGTGCCCGTATATACGCCCTGTTCCAACGCAACATGGGAGTGCGATTATCCACTCTTAGATGAAATTCGAGCAAAACGAGAGTATAATATGCGATTATGCCCAAGAAAATAGCAAATATAATATTGCCAGCAACATAGAAAATCTTTTTTGCCTTATAGGGCATTTTAGACAGCAGCATATCAAAGCGGACATGAGAATTGTTCAGAACCGCCAATCCAAGCCCCATCCAGATAATTGCAACAAGTAAGTGCTCGCCCATCTCAACAGTCCAAGGCACTACCCTGAATGGCATAATACGGCTCAATATCTGCAGCATAACATTAACAAAAGCTGAAACCATGAGCAATGTCACAATAATAATATCAAGCCGTTTTAGGAAATTTATTACCTTTCCCATGCCATCCTCACAAGGGTAAGCTAGCTTATGGTAGCTTAACGAGCGCTACGCTTAACTGCCTCATGGAACGCGTTCCATTCTGCTGCGGTATACTTTGCCTGTTGCGTCGCGTAGAATGGGGCAAGCCTTTGAACAAAAAGCTGTCGGTTTTCTTCAGGCATAACCCAGAATTCAACACCAAGCCTGCGCCCGCCCTCCATTGCTACGCGAAGGTAAGCTTCGTTTTCAGCCTTATCTACGCGGACAAATTCTTGCGCTGCCCGGTGGAAAAGCGCACGATCTTCCTCGCTTAAACTGTAATAGAAATCCTTGTTTGCCATGATAAAACTTAAATCAGCAATATAGTTCACAACGGAAAGATTCTTGGCTACTTCAAATGTTCTGAAGTCGTACTGAAGTTGAATTGAGTTATCTTCACCGTTAAACGTGCCAAGCTGAATACCTGTATAGATTTCAACCGCAGGAGCAGGAACCGGAACCGCGCCCATGGTTTCAAACAGCGACACAAAGAAAGGATTTATTGGTACACGCATTCTCATTCCCTGCATATCAGCCGGAGTCTTAACTATACGCACGTTGTTATTTAATTGGCGCATTGGGCGAGGAGATGCTCCCAAAATAACGAAGTTCGCCTGTTCAAAATCCTTCATCCAGCGTTCCCACGTTGGGTCGTTGAGCTGTATAAAGCGGTGCACATGGTCAACATCCGAAAAAAGAAACGGCAACTGCAGGATACCTGTTTTTTCGTTGAAAGCAGCAAGAACAGTGAGTGACTCAACAGAAATTTGAAGTGCCCCTGTTTGGGTCTGCTCTGTCTGAATAGCAGAACTTCCCTGACTAAGTGCAGCATTAGAAAAAACATGCACATCAAACTTGCCATTTGAATTTTCGTTTACATACTGAGCAAAGGCAACAATGGCATGCTGCCACGGGCTTTGATCAGAGATAGACTGCGACGCGTTAACCCTCGTCGCCCGACTATCTTGTCCGCCACCAGCAAATACTGAACCTGCAACCAACGCCAGGCATACAAACAAAACACATAACTTTTTCAATTTGCTCATTTTTTCTTCTCCTTAAAATTAAAGTTTTCCGAACGACTTCACTCAAGGGTATATTACAAGCTAATTAATGATACCACACCTGCAATGGAAAGCAAGTAAAATATAGATAATTCTGGAAGTTGGTTAAGCGGAGATGGTGAAGTTTAACAGTTACGCTTCAGCGTGTATTTGTTTTGTAGGCATTGCAGAAATCCTATTCAAAAACAAACTGCTGCAATTCCAAAACGCGATCTTCCACCTCGAATGTTCTGCGGATTACCTCAAGGCCTTCCCGCGCCGGGTCAAATCCGGGGTCAAGAGCAAGTGCCTGTTCCCAAAAGTTCTGGGCTGCGGCAAAATCACGTTTGGAGTATGATTCGATGCCCTGCAAGTACAGCGCGAGTACCGCGTCGGCGGCAGCCTTCCTGCCCTTATCGCCTAAGTTAAACCGAACGCCCAGACTTATCCAATTGGCTGAAGTATTATCAGGCTGAAAAACCTGCGTATAATTGAGTTCGACCATAAACTTTTGAAGGTTAAAACCGCTGCCTACTGAAAAGCGCGTAATTTCAGGATTGCCGGAAACACCGCCCCGAAGAGTGAGAAAGCTTGTTACATCAATAGAAATACCGGATGCCCAAAATGAAGGTTCCGAATTAGACGGTTTATCAAGATTCAGCGGGAACGTGTAATCAAACGCAAAAAGTAACATGCGAGCCGGGCGATATGAAAGCCCGGCGACAATCTCCGTAGGAAGCGGATCGCGACGCGCTGAAGGACCTATGTTGCGCACAACAAGAGCCGCAGCAGCATTTCGCTGGCGGGCTTGGTAGAACTTCAGAAAATTAAACTGCGTAAGAGCGCCTACATCCGCCATTACCGTTACCACAGTCTGACTCTTTTCCAACCCGGGAATAATCCTGACCGCCCCTTTTAGGTTAGCACCGATAGAAATACCGGAAAAGTTAAAGCCCCGTAAAAAGTTGTTGGAAAAATTCAGGGTTGCCAGACCTTCGGTATAAAAACTGCGGTAAAAGCGGTTGCCAAAAATATTAAATTCGCTGAAGGGAAAATACATCCATTTTGCACCTGCGGCAAACCCCATATCCCCGAACCGGGTTGCAAAAGCTGTTCCCAGAAGATTAGCGCCGTTAATCATGCTGTTATAAAAAAAAGCAAACTCGCTCATTTCCAGCCGGGACGAGCCGGCAGGATTATAATCCAGAAACGAGATGTCAGTGGCAACTGCCGAAAAAGCCCCCGACATGCCTGCGCCGCTGCCGCCCATTGGCACTCTTACAATGGGAAACGCTGTCAGGTTGTCGGCGTTTGGAACAAAACCAAAAATCGGGTTTAAACCCTGAGAAACAACACTGTACCAAAGCGGCATGGGGTTGTCTTCTGCGTGGGCAAATCCCAAAGAAAGGGAAAAAATAATCGAAAAGAAAACTGTAAGTTTTCGCATCTAAAGTCCAGTATACACCAGAAATGGAAAGAACATCTACGCTGATGCTACGCATGAACAATAATCTCTTGCAAAGCGAAAAGAAACAGGGTATAATTCAAAAATACTTGTCTTAATGAATATTTTGCTAGTGCTAGAATGAGGGAGAATATATGGAAAAGCATGTGTGCGATCCTTGTGGATATGTTTACGATTCTGTTACGGGAGACCCCGAGCATAACCAAAAGCCCGGTGTAGCTTTCGCAGACCTTCCTGCGGACTGGGTTTGCCCCCTGTGCGGCGTTGATAAAGGCCAGTTTTACGTGGTTAAAGTGTAAGGAGGGGCGGTGCTTTCACGGGAAGATTTTATTTTTACCATTGGCTACGACGGCCCGGCTGCCGTCGTAGATAGTTCTGCCAAACGGAAATATGGGAAGCTCTCCACCGAAGAACTGGCGGCAAAAGGGTTGTTCCGCGCCGCCTATGCATCCGCCGTGTATTCCAAAGACCCAGCACAGCAGCGTTGTGTTGTGGAAGCCTACAACAAAGCCAAATCCCAACCCGCCGCCGCTATCTCGGACGCAGACGTGCAAGCTTACGGGCGGCTTTTCGGGGTGCATTTGGTTGATGTAAAGCGGTCGGTGTATATTTAAGAACGATACAAATCTTGCGAACAAAAAAAGCGGCGCCTATCCAATGGATAACCGCCGCCTTCATAGCTTTTGTTACATGCCCTTCGTTAAAAACCTACGCCCAGCGCAAGCCCGAACTGAATTGTGCCCTTTTCTATACCAGTTATTGCTGGTAAAAATTCATACATCGTAATCACCTTGAATTCGGTGAAAAGCCCGCTTACCTGGCGGCGGAACGGAATTGCCTCAAATCCAAGCGCTGTTACCATCTGCTGACTGGCGAGAACAGTAACACTTCCAAAGCCAAATGCTGCCCGAACAAGGGGCATCACATCGTACTTTATGGTAAACATGGTCTGGTTACCAGCGCCATTGTACGTTGCGCCGACAATCAGCGGACTCGCTACACGGAAATTGATTCCGAAGGTATTGAGCGGGGAAACTGCATTACTGTCGTTTGTATCCACCTGAATGCGGCTTCCTATATCAAAGGACATAAAGTTGAACGCTTCCTGCGCCGACAAAACAGCCGGCGATAAGGCGGCAACCGCTATCAAAATAAAAATCTTGTTTTTCATATGTGACTCCCCTTATATACCAAGTGATGTTCTGATAACGAAAGCTACAGTGCCTTTCTTCAGATCGTCAGCCGGAGCTATATAGTCAACTCTCAGCCCCAGACTATATGCTATCCCCATCTGCGATCTACCCTGCATGAAATTGCCAAAAGCACCCAAACTCACCGCAAGATTAGTAGCACTGCTCTGCCCAAACCCAAACGCCGCGCCCAATCTGCCTGCGTTAAGATTTGCAAAGGCAAAGGAAAGGCGAAGAAGATTCGCCTGCTCGTTAACTTGTACTGTGTTTGTGCCACCAAAGCCGTCATCTTCCTCGTATTTACCGCTGAGACTGTTATGGTCAATCCCAATAGTAAGATTATCGAGGATGGCAAAATCCATGCCGAAGTTGTACCCCGACATAAACACCGTTTTGCCCTCAACCGCAAAACTCACGCCGATTGGAACGCCAAAGTTGAAAGCAATGAACTGCGGGCTCGGGCTGGCGAGATTCACATTGCCCTGTTGTGCTTGAGCCATTGCCGGAATTACGGCGAGGCCAGCAAAGAGAACTAAAGCGAGAACTTTTTTCATAAATGACAGATCTCCTTCTGCGGGGCTAAAATCTCCGCAGACTTTTTATTTCCAGCTCCCGTACGGGAACCGTTTTGACACGCCATTGAGCTGCAACCTTTACGGATAACATCCGTGGATATAAATATCCAATACGCTTATACCTTAAATATAATTGCCTTAGATATAAATATCCAGCTTTTTATCTGCGACTTTGCCACTACAAAGTTTTAGAAGGTATGTTTTTATAGATTGTTCTACCCCCTTGCCCATATCCCCAGCTTCGTAGAAAATAGCGTAATGACTGCCGAAGAAAAAAACACGCTTGCCCGTTTCCTCGATTGCACCGCCGATTACCTGAAGGACGGCTACCTCCGCAGCCGCGAGGCGTACGCTTTTAGCGATGACGCGCCGCCGAATGCTGTCCCGCTGGAGACTTCCCTGCCCGCGACATCCTTGCCGTTGGCGTACCAGATTGACGAGTTCGATGAGAACGATGAGAGCGGCGAGGATGACAACACGCTCGATGCCGCGCAGCCGACCGCTGACCCGTTGGCGCTTTCCCTGCCCGCAGCATCCCTGTCGGCGACATCCCTGCCCGCGACATCCCTGCCGGATCTTGCTGCCCTTGTTGGCGAGTGCCGCGCGTGCGCCCTTGCCGCAACAAGAAA
>Ga0131853_10011140_pt1 | contig 16440 bp, 10 predicted proteins | sample TergutLab28metaG_FD_92764 | JGI IMG/M metagenome (GOLD analysis project Ga0131853, IMG submission 92764) | Labiotermes labralis P1 segment gut microbial communities from Petit-Saut dam, French Guiana - Lab288 P1 (version 2) (version 2) | ecosystem: Host-associated > Arthropoda: Insects >...
CAGGGGTAAAAACGTTTGGTGTGTGGCGTTGACCATCCACCCTCCTCTAGCGCCGAAGTGAAAAATGGGTAGAGGTACACTTCTACCCCCCCCCCCGGACCCTTCATGGCAAGTTACCGGCCGAACTTTACCCTTTATTACTACTATGGCATGACATCCTAATGTTCTCATCCCTTTTATGTCTATAGCAAATTTCCTGACAGACGCATAACTATGAAAAAGATACAGCTTCCAAGTGCATATCGTCTCATTCCAGTGAATGCAACTGCTTTATTATCAGTGGAATTATTTATGACACATCTCTTCTATTCTAGAAATAACTCCTGTAAGAAACATTGGTGAAGGCATCACTCGTGTACTGAACTTTACGTCCTTCCCCGACAGCTGTTCTAACTCGCACAACGACTATAACGTAATCTATTTTAAGAACTTACAATTCCAGATTTCTAATTTAAAAAAAAAATAAAGAAAAGGACACGAAATACAAATAGTTTTACGTCCGTGCCCCAGGGTCAAAACAATTTATTTACGAAAGTCTCTGTTTCAAATATGACGTAACACAGGTTGTTAAAATTAACATTCTTTTATTTACAGAGGATCAAGGATACAACAAAGCTATTTTAAACGCGTTGATTACTGTTATGATTTAAACATAGAAAGTGCTATATATCAACAGGCTACAATATTTAATTTCAAAATCAGACTAAAAAAGAGGCCCCAAATGGGTTAAAACTGATGATGTAGACAAATTGTCATGCACGTGACAATTATGGTAATGCATAACACAGTCACAGAAGGCAAAGCGAATTAAGCGTCGAAACACATACGTATGACTGGTGAACGGTGATAAAGCGTAGAGAAGTGTCAGTCAGTTCCAACAAACTGGTATTATTCACAGCCACACGGCATGTAGATAATAAATAAGAAATTTTTCTTCAATATTTTGCTTGAGAACGGAAAGAACCGGCAGGAATCGTTTTCTCAGACAGCGTTACCCGGAAATATCTACTCTACGACGTTAGAAGGTTTTTGCTATGTAAATATGATGGAGTTGACCTGTAAGAAATTTCAGGCCACCTATTTTAGTGGGAGGAAAGTCACAAACATATGTGCTGGCTTTCTGACTTTCATGATTATAGTACGCGTACCCTAATTTATATCGTTCTGTTTCACGTCAAATGTAATTTCCTCTAGGCGTCCTAATATTTTGTCAATGATATAGTGGTAATATCAAGCATGGAATTTTTCGTGTTACTTTAAATAAGTATAGGTTATCATAAAACAACCCACGATCGAATAGAACTGTCGTAAAGGCGCACAAGCATGTAAAAATGTATCTAATGTTTATTGGACCGTGCATCATTGTGATAACTGAAGAATAAAAACCAAATAGATGCCACTTATTATTTTACTGTGCTTCTTATAGGCTCAACATGTTTCGGGCATTACCATGCTCATCATCAAAAGCTCGCGACTATAATGTTGATTACCACATTGGTCGTTTAGTTCTTGGTTTGCTGTAGGTTGGAGGTTAGGTACAGTTAGGCTGGAGTAGTGTCCGGGCTGCAGGCTATAGCCTGCAGCCCGGAAACTTACATACGAGCAATACAGCTTGAAAAAGTAATGTAATTACAATGTAATTACTCTACTCAAGAAGGACTGCTAACAAGTACACTATTCTATTATTTTGACTCGGTTTCATTTACGAGCTCCCCAGGTCAGATGTACACCGAGACACTATCATGACAGATTCACATGCTTTTACGCATTGTCTTTAGGTGACAGCCGGCACAGCACCTTGAAACAGGCTACTACCGGCTCCTTCCACACCCCTTCCAATGCATGAGTCATCCTACAATTCGGCGCTATATATCCTGAAGGCATGACAGCGCAATAACTTTTGGTTCGTAAAGCTTGGAGAGATTTTTGGTATTGGAAACATAGGTAGAAAATTGAGATACAAAATATATAAAAAATATTTTGTAGAACTGTACATTAAAGCTAGATACGGACAGGTGGCGGACTGTTGTGAATGCGGTAATGAACGTTCGGGTTCCATAAAATGCGGGAAATTTCATGACTAGCTGAGAACCGGTTAGATTCTAAAGAAGGTCTCTGCTCCATGAAGTAAGTAAGTAAGTACATAAAGGCTATGAACCTGAGAATAACAGACACGGCCTTCTGTACAATTCGATTCAACTAATAAATATTTCATTTCATTTGATTTTATCTGACAGTGATGTAAAACATGACACAAGAGACATGCTTTCACCTTTATAAATATGGAAAACAAGCAATAGGGATACAAGGCGTATAGGTTCAACTTCTGGGATCCCCAAAAGAATCAAACGAAGGAAGTCAGGCCATGAAGACAACATTTCCTTGCCACGCAATGGCCCGACAAGTCTTTCATCAAACAGTGGAACAAACCAATACACTACCGCATTCTCAGTGGACACAGTCCTAAAATTCCGTTGCTTAGTAACCAAGATAACAAAAACACAGGCTGTATAAAAACGACAAAACGCGTGAATGCGGTAATGAACGTTCGGGTGCGCATGGATACCACTTCGTCTCCCATAACGACGCCCCGCCCGGTAAATTTTCCGCGCTTCTACCACACGTCCACTAGTACTGACCAGCGAGACGGCGGCGTCGTGGCGCTACTCACTGCAGCGTGGGTCATTGTGTACCCGAAGACCCCAGGTCCCGCCAGGTTGCCGAGGGGTGCAGGGGTTCTCGAGTGGGAAGGACACATATATTATTCAAACAAAATAACGTCAATTCTTCACCCAACCGCCGACATCGAGTGAACGATTTTCCTACAAGCATCAGTTGACCAGTGGCTACTGATAGCATGAAACTATACTGTGTGTGGCTTTGCGTAACGTCACAGTTACTGAACCGAAAAACCAGACATTTTGATACGCGCTACGGTCTTTTTAGGAAAGGTGTTCTTTGCATCGGATGAATCACTGTAGCTCTGGGTGTTCAAATACAAAATCAAAAAACATTTCGACGAATGTGTATAGAAGTATTTCTACTGGTGGCGCAAATATCCTTCGGTGAGTTTCTCCATCGCAAGTACAAGTTACACGTAATGCAAATATCACTACTGTTTCAAACTAGCAAATTCTTATGGAATGTAAAGAAAGGACAAGTTAAAGCATGAGTAAAAAGAAGAAATGAACTGAGAATGTAGTGTGGTATGGATTTCGTTTCTATAGGACCACGTACAGGACAATGTAGTTATTTCGCAAGGAGATGAATTCGATTACGCAATGAAGTTGCGCAAATGAGGAGTGAGAATCGGACTTGCGAAAGCATCGGGACATAAGTTGTAGTGCTTTATTTCTACGTCGCGTGTGAGCAAGTGGTGAATCAAAATACACTGTGCAGACTACCGCATCAGCCGGTGCTGGAACTGCCGATACTTCCTGGACTATGGGCATCTGTCTGGACACAGGTAAGTCAATAATTCCACAATACATCGACATAAACTGAAGTTATAATTCGGCAAATAAAGATTGAATATACCAAGACATATGCTTCCAAACTAAAATCTTCCGCCTCAGAAGAATTGACTGGCATGTGCCCTTTGACCCGTTGCGACTGTAATGAAACAGATAGTGTAAAAAAAAATACAATTTCCTTGTTTTTGCAATGATGACGCGTGATGGATGTGCTGAATATTTCAGCTGTGACAATATTTTAGTTCATGTTTTGACTCAGATCAACTTACAACATTTTCTACCGCACTACCCGATTCGTAAAGAAGCTCTCTACCCTTCAGCAAACCCTAAATTCCGTCACAAGCAAAGAAGATAGCGCTACTAGACCCATTCCTAATCCACATAAATCCTCAACATGTTTCGGATGTATTAACATCCGAAACATGTTGAGCATTAAATAATGAAATAAAATAGCAAGTGACATCAAGTTGGTCTCTCTTTAAGCAACTATCAAGATTATGCACGGTCCAATAAACATGAGATCCACATAAATCCGTTCAACCTTCTCACACCCCATTTTTTTTCATAGTTGCTTTAATACTATCCTCCCAATCTTCCCATCTATGCCTAGGTCTCCGAAGTTGCATTTTACCTCACGTTTCCGAATTAAAATTATGTGTTCATTTCTCACTTTTCCACACGTGTTATTCTTAAAAAGTTCGCAAACAAATAAATTCCATTAAACTATGGAATAAAAAAAATTAAAATTTAATAAAAATTCATTACAATTAACAAAGAAATAATCGAGCCTATGTGCTGATTTCAATATCGATTTGTAATCTGAAAATTTACAGCATGCCATTTTCCTTAAAGACGCCGAACGATAACTGAATCCATCTACATGAAAATTCCTTTAAGAAAAGCAGATGATACAGTAAAACTGTAAAGTTTAGCAAGATAATATAAATCTGACACTGGATTTATTCTGAGCCAGTTAGACTTAACATCAACAAAACCTATTTTCCAGTATCCTGTCTAAGGCTACCCTCCCCTCCCCTACCCTCTGCTTTGCTCACTGAAGTGATCTCCTTCCATAGCTTACCTCATCAGCGCTCTATGTCTTTCTTGAAACAGAAATTTTTTTCGTAACCCACACAATTCCCCAAACTGAGATCCCCGCACTAATAGACAATCCACTTGCAAACACAATTTCTGTGAATATGTTGAGTCCACAAAAAATGCTTCTCCTTACATTTTTGTAAAAACAAAACATGCTTACATGTTGGTATATTAGGGGCCTGTCAAATTTGTCCTCTCTCATATAAGAGTGTATATTAGTGGGTTATGACAAATTACACTGTCATGAGGGACATGCAGCTCATTGATTCGCCCTAATTATTAGATCCTAACTCTTGCAATAATCAGTTTGCTTTCCATCCCATTCGTGGTTAATTTATCTTAAACGCCAATAAATTCCCGAAAAATCAATTTCAAATATTTTGTTGTTCAGAATGAAAAATAAAGTTTTCGAAACCATAACACAAGGCATGAAAATTCTTTCTTACAAGAAGTAATATTTTATTTCTGGAGGCGAAATAAAATTCAAAATAAAGGGTGCCAAGAAAAATTAACAGCAAAATTTCCTATTCAATAGACGTCTACCTATGGCTGTCTGTTAGCAATGTTTCTTGTGTTTAGTTTCATTTATATGAATATTGTTTTTAGCCTCCCGTAAAGTTGCCGAACATAACCACAAAATCCGCATCATCGTCATGTTAGTAATTGTTTACTTATAAAACATAACACAAAAAAACCTGTAACAATATAGCGATCTATTTCCATCCCAAATATAGTTTACCTAATGCCAGCGGTTCATCAAAGTGAATGTTAAAAAAATTGCTTGACCGCCATCTATCCTCAGAAAAAGTTCCGTTACCAGACATCATTTTGTAGTCTAATTTTTTTTTTTATAACTGTCCTCAAACAATACCAGTGAACGACTGGACATCACCACGTTCTCCGTAGTTAACTTGTCTTACCTCGCCATTCACAAGCATATTTGCACCTGTCACTCGACTTTTCATTCCACTATTCCCATTTATAGCTATAATTTCTACAGATAACACTCCCATTAATCCGTTTTTAGCCAAGTTCGCAAAACTTCGAAAAGCGACTATTAGCTTCGTCACGTCTGTCCGTCCGTCCGCATGAAACAACTCGGCTCCTACAGGACGGATTTTCACAAAATTTGACATTTGACTATTCTTCGAAAATCTGTCGAGAAAATTCAGGTTTCGTTAAAATTTGATAAGAATAACGGGTGTTTTCCGTTGAGATCAATGAACATTTTGATCATATCTCGCACAGTTCTTCTTGGAATGAGAAATGTTTCAGCCAAAAGGTGTAGAGGAAATCAAAACACACATTTTATGCCCAATAACGTTTTTTTTTTTTTTTGCGAAATTTTCGAAAAACTTTTACAGTCGGGCAGGCCACAGTGAAATATGGGGCATGCACATTGCATGCTCGTTACTTAAGACTACAACACATTCTCACAATATGCAATACTTGTTACCTTTCCACTGCAACAGTGGTGCACGAACGCGCCTCAATGTTACGTTATACGTAAATTGTCTGTTTTGTTATAAATTACAGTCGAAACCCGGTTATAACGACATCAGTCTATGCGAAACCCCGTCTATAACGTCAGATACTCTGTACTACCAATCTTTTCCTCACTGTTAACCGTAACGTTACAATTCTCGGTTGTAACAACAATCGTTTACAACGTCACAGACGATTCAGTCCCGTTCATAATGTTGCAGCCGAGTTTGAAAGTATAACCCTTAAATAAAGTTTATTATTTTAATGACTGTGCATTCCATGAACTCGAAAATTTCTTGAAGGACATGTTTATAGAATACGATGCATTTCCACTGACATATAACTTTACTATTGGCAAATCTTGAAGCTGCATTACCGACCGAATCATTCGTCCCTCTCAAACTGCTTCATAACAACAGACAGTTTTCGTCAGTCGCGGCCAAATGGCCAACGCTTCCGTGACTAGGATGACTTGCCACACAGGGACAGTATACCGACAAAACTTCAATTCTTGTGTTTTATATGCCATCAGCTGAAAATTTGTGTTGCATTTTGTGTTTTTGCAGAACGACAGAATGGTTCGCAGGTCTTCGAGGATCAGCAGCATGGGGGCCGCGAGGCATGGGGTCGTATGGAAGAGGACCCACGCTTTGCTACTACACCGCCAGATGGCCAGTTCCCAATGCAAAACGGTGGCCATGTCAAATTTGAAGTGCCGAAAGTACCAGTTATATTTGTCTTGGGTAGGACATGACTTCTTCTTTAAAAAAAAAACACTTTTGAAAACACATCGAGTCAATCTTTTTTACCGACAGAATAGTGATAAACGTCATGTGAGAGCACATATAATGTATCAATTTTATTTCCGTCTACTTAACAATATCAAATATACATAACGTTAAATTACTGAGAAAACAATGGCCTGTTTTGAGGTATTGTACCATCATATATGTCTATCGTGTGTAGCGTAAGTAGTATACCGAAATTATGGCCTTCTGGGCTTTTACGGCGTGTAGTGTAATGTGATTGTTCCCACGTTTGGGAAGAATCTGTTGCCTCTGTTTTCAAGGATATTTAATTTCGTTCAGGCGGACGCTGAGCATACTGTTTCGGTCTTTCATTCTGAAACTGGATGCAGCATTCTCCTTCGAAACGTTTCCAGCCACCTAATAGGCTACACCGCGTCTGTACCCAGAAGATCACCGCCTAGCCCCGGGTTCAGTCCCAGGATAGTCCTTTTGGAATTTTTTTGGTGGACTAAGTGGCATTGAGACAAGAGTCTCTCCGAATGTTTCGGTTTTCTCCATTCACTATCATCCCACCAATGCGCCACACAAAATCGTTCATTTACCACAGACAATGTAGAAAAGTAAAGGTAAAGGTACAGTTCACCCGAGAATAGGCCACGAAGACCCAGAAGAGGAGTAGAGGTATAGCTCTACTCTTTCCTTAACCTCGGCGCTAGATGGGGGTGATTGGTCAACGCCACGCCCCGGCCGCTTTACCGGGAAAGAGGCCCGTTACCCATTGTATAGGAGGCTGGGTGGGCCCCTGGGCAGATCTGGACGGGTGACAGATAATACATAATCTCAACAATTAGCACCGTTGTTAAAAACACACTTTAAAAAAAATAGCCGGGAAGATCAAAAAGGCAAAACTTCAAATCTCATACTATTTCAGCTTTTCGTTGACATTATATTCTCTTTCCCATCGCGAAACTGCAGATCTAATTTCTAATTTCATGTCTATTCCAGGTGGGCCAGGGAGTGGTAAGGTGACACACTGTGATAACCTGATGCAGGAGAAGAGGGGAATCACGCACATAAACATGACAGACCTCCTACAGCAGTACGCCATTGGTAACGGTGAGATTATAAACTGACCATCCCAGTACCAAGCCAGACCAACACGGGTCCGTATAAGATTGACACAGTAAGCACGCTGCACGCACGCCACTGTCTGCCACAGCTGTTCAAGTTAAATGTGACAAGGCACTCAGATTCATGTCTGAACACATCTCTGTTTAGTGTTGTTATATGTATTTTATTTACTTCAGTTGAGAGATTATTTATCAATTTAAGCGGGAATTCTTTTCACATGTGGTTATTTTTTCACAGACAACTAATTAATTATTTGCGCTGGATAATTGACTCACTATGACTCACCCTTTAAGAGGAGGAGGTGATCTCAAAATCATATAAAATTTGGTCCTACCTTAACAGCCAACACACTACAATAACTCTTACGTAGTTAAATCGACTAATGTTGTACAGGACAATTATTGCTGTTTATTCAGACATCCAGCTGAAATGAAAACTCTCTCCGGGCGCAGTGTTGAATTCTTTAATGTTAAACCACACGACATATGTGATTATCTTTGTCTACTACATATTTAGAATAAAAATTTCGATAACAAAATTATTGTTCAAATAAATTAGAGAAATTTGCGACGTATTAAATTTTAAAAATTTTTATATTCTTTCATGCAAAAGAAGTGACGCAAGATTTTGTTCTTTTATAGCACGTAAATTAATTTGCATACAAATTACAAATTTATAATTATTCCTTAAAGCAATTACATGACAAATCGGAAGTGACGTAATTATACCTGGCAAGCTGCGGTAGGGATAATAGAGTAAGATACCTGCAACGAGAACTTACAGCTTGAACTATCGTGTATGTGACACATTCCAATACGAAGATAAAAACACAGCCAAATTCCTTAAGCGAGTACTTTAACTAATATTGAAATAGATATAAGCATTCTCACACAAAATTAAAGGCGTACCTAATCACCTGTAAAATTGCGCAGTATCTAACACTAGTTTACAAAGAAGTCTTCATAAGCTCTAGATAAAAATGGGAAGAATTAAAAATAAGAATAGCTGAGTTTTATCCAGTTAGCAAAAGAGTGATGTTCGCAAAAAAAATTAGACACTATTCTCAGGAAATTTCTGAAATATCTGAAAAAAGAAAACTTAAAATAGTTTATTTTCCTGGCTCGAATGAAAAGAATTTTTAATTTCAACATAAATTTGTGTAGGCTCAAAGTAAAAGTCACTACTCTTATTTGCAAATCCACAACGGTCACCATCCACAATAAAAGAAATTATACTGTCAAATAGCGTACCAACAGTTTTTTTTTTCTCGTGACTTCATGTTAATAATTTCACCTAGTTCTTATGAATTCGGTAAATGTCACATCCACGTATGCATTACCTGCATTCCACAACCTGTACATGTTTAGATTCATATAAACCATACACCTTTTCAGGCTCATTGTTTGCTTATCTAAGCTATACTGAAAACAGCTTTACAATTAGGTACGTTATTTAATAATTGTTTTCCAACAAGATGAGACTTATTCGGTTTATTACTTTTCTGTAGGCAGCTCTACATGTTTCGGGTGTTGACACCCATCATCAGGAGCTCGTACAACTGTGATTACAGCTTCTGGCACTGGTCAACCGAGTCTACTACCATCCGCTCTCGTTGTTGAGTTGGAATCAGTCCCAACTCAACAACGAGACCGCATGGTAGTATATCCGGTTAATCAATACCAGAAGCTGTAATTACAGTTGTACGGGCTCTTGATGATGGGTGTCAACACCCGAAACATGTAGAGCTGCCTACAGAAAAGTAATAAACCGAATAAGTCTCATCTTGTTGGAAAACAATTATTAAACTCTATTCACGATGCACGGATCCATGTATATAAAATAGGCACGTTATATCACAAACGGAAGAATGTTAATGTCACAACCGTGCATTTGTGTCACAATGGTGAAACACCAGCCCTGTTTATGTACAGCAGATAAATATTACACACACACACACTACAAATTTGTGGCTAACTGAAATATTTATAAAGAAATAAATCAACAAATGAACGTCGAACACAACAGCTTCCTAAAAAGTTATGTTCGTTGGTCATTAGTTTATTTCTTTCTGTAAACACACAACGGGAAGTGTAATTTTAAAACTAAAAGATTTATGTCGATATTCGATATTATAGGCCGAAATAAATGTTAACTTCAAGGTCAAATGTTTTGTTATGCAAAAACAAGATAGGCAATGAAAGTATAAGGTAACATTCGGGTAACCATTGTTGCAGAGGAAAAGCAGTACTATTCTGAGTGTGCATCTGTAGCCTTATTTGTCCAGCATGCAAAAGGCATGCGCCGTATTACATTGTCAGCTGTGTCCTGTTCCGGCCGTACCACATCTTTCCACATTATCCCATAAACGGCACGATTTTCGGGAAAAAATATATATTATTGAACACAAAATGTGTGTTTTGATTGTCTCTAAAACTCTTGTCCAAATCATTTTTCATTCTAAGAAGAACTAAGCGAGTTATGATCAAAATTTATATCGGTCTTCGTGTAAAATACCCGTTATTCTTGTCAGATTTTATTGAAATTTTAATTTTCCCGGCAGATTTTCGAAAAAATACTCAAATATTAAACGTCTTGAAAATTTGTCCAGTAGGAGCCGAGTTATTGCATGCGGACGGACAGATATGACGAAGCTGATAGTCGCTTTTCGCAATTTTGTGAATGCGCTTAAAAAAGACTAAACGGAATGCTTCTTTCCCAATAAGTGTTAAATTCTCTAACGCAATTATAATTTTCGCCTCCTGGCCTTTCTTTCAGTATGCAACATTAACGATATCATCGAATTTCTCTAATATCTCTTACAGACAAAATTTGGTTCTGCTCGCTGAAAAGATACCATAATACCTCACTAGATCTTATAAAAGCTATAGATAAGGCAGAGAGAGATTATGTTTTAAAATATGGAATTTTATTTGAAGACGCGATTTCGTTACTGGTATATTCGGGTGGTTTACCAAGAAACCGGATATTGTAATGTTTGTGTAACCAGGCATAAAGGCTACGAACAACAGTTTCCCGGTCTCAGACACAGCCTTCTGTACGATACGAATCAACTAATAAATATCGATTTGATTTGATTTTAGTGCACATATGTAGTGAGAATGTTTATAGAAATTACAGCAACTGTGAACTCTGATGCCATCTTCACGCGACACTGCCAAATGAAACCATAAACAAGTGCAAAAATGAAAAGTGGACGCGGAGAGTGGTAGACGAATGAGAAACGGAAAAGCAACTAGAAATTTTTTTCCCACGCATTGTTCACTACAACGGTAAAACTTAAAATATATATAATTCAATCAATTACGTTAAACATAAAGTGTGGTTCCATTTTTATCCACAAACTTCTTTCGAAACGATTTTTTTCCTCTGATAAATCTAGCGGGTTATGCTCGAGTTGCGGTAAGAAATACTCGCAGCTCTTCACAAGTGAGATTTCAAGCTTCTGGCGCGTTGTAGTTGTGACTTCCTTTCTACTTCGATATTAATCGGCGTGGGTAGGTACTTAATTACCGACGTTTCGGGACAACCTGTAGGTCCCATCTTCGAAGGTCAAGCATTGTTTGACTATTGAAACCGTGCCTCGCCGTAGAAGATGGAACCGATAAGTCGTTCTGAAATGCCGATAAACAACTTACGCCGCTTAACATCTCAGAAGAGCGAAGATTCAGGTCTTCACATGTCCAGTTTTAAATAAAAAGTTGGAATGTGTCGGCAAATTGTAGCAGAAACCCCCACATATTCTAAATTTAACGGAAAAGTGTCCAGGTTCTCGAGTTATTATACACAGACAGACAGAAAATAGACAGACTTTTTTTAAGTTAACAGGCGTGTGACATAATAATCCTTTGAGAAAGCATTAGAACTGAAGAAAAGAATTTATACTTTGTTCCTCATTAATGTCTTGCGGTTTTGTACCAATAAAAAAGATCGAAAATTTTCCTGAGTAAACAGTCGCTTTGTTTTCTTGACACTGTGTACAGCAGTCAATTAACATGTCCGTTGAAAGCCAAAACTCAGGCGAGCAGCGTGTGGATCTGTTTTCAGTTCTAAAGTAGAAGCCTATGTTTGAACTAGAAACCGTTGGTCAGGTTTCGTACGGATGACTTACCGACCTGTGTGTACTGGTGTTCTACTCTAACGTCTCGCAATGGGCACTTGACAGTCGGAGCCACTGTGCGTAGTGCTCTAATTCAAACTTAGCTCCACAATAAAGGTACAAGTTAAAGTAATCCCTGCTCACGCCATTAAATCATGTATATAGGGGTGTTGGAGATGTAGCACTAATCACTCTTAATTTATGCAATAGAATGAGGTGACCAGTCTCGCACTCCGGATACTTTAAGCCCATAAATAGCTCCCAGTACCCCTTCAATACGAGGGTTAGTGGGCCAAAGAGCCGGTGTGGACTACCGGCACAATAGAAAGGCCCCTGCAGTTATTCGAACTCTGAATCCTACAGCCCTTATCTAGTGGTAATTCTGGTTGGAAGTTGTTAAGAAATTGCTCACATCATGAACAATTCTGTCACAATTTTAATTCTTATACATGATACAATATTCTCTCTCTCCATACAAACACACACACACACACACCAACTAATTCCATTCAACAGCAAAGAGCTTCGTACCTTGAAGACCCACTCCCCATTAAACATTATCAGAATTATCAGATTGAAACAAACAAGATGGGCGGAACATGTAGCATGTAAGGAACATACGAATATGTGTTACAAGTCTGAAAGGATGTGACCATTTTAAGGCCTATGTTTGGATTTATGGATTACATTAAAACGGGTCTTAAAGAAACCAGACCGAAGATTTCCATTAGAGGCGGTGAATTTATTAACCAGAAGAATGGTTACATTTTCTCAATAATAAGTGCTGCATTTGATGTATGTTTGCACTGCATCGTAGTATAAGCGTAGAGAAGAAAACCAACTAGATGCTACTGATTGCTTTATTGCACTTATAATCTGCTCAACATGTTTCGGGCACTTATATGACCATCATCAGGAGCTCTAGACTATACTTCTCTTATTGCCGCATATGGTGTGTAATGTCTCGGTTGCTGGTGGTCGGCTGTTAGGAGCAGAGCAGCAGGCTATGCGTCCGGGATGAGGGAAATTGTGCGACTCGCACAGTGAGCAGTAACTGCATGGCCGTGTTGCCGAATTTAAATAAATCTCCACGACTCATCCAAAATGTTTAAGTTGAACACCTACAGACGTCACCTGTGTCGTCCTTCTAAACTACTTTCAAAAGCAGCCCGATACTCGTAGATCAGTAACAATACAAAAAGAACACCAGACTACCTCGTGGGAACACTTGACATATGTTTCTGCGCTTATTGTGGCAACGTTTAATACTGATTCCGTTACTGTGTCAAGACATCTTCTTAGGCGAGTGGACTCCCCACTTTTGAGAAATCAATAACCATATAACGTTGTCAGTACTGCCATTCCGGCTATCTTTATCCTTGATAACCTCCCTGCTGAATATCTGGGTGAACACAGTTTTGTTCTCATTCAGCGAAAACAGGAAATTCTTCTGCTGGAATTAGAAGTTCTGCTCGGCAGGCTTAGAAACCCGTCAATGCAGTATAATTATGAATATCCATTCAATACTCACATATAATATAAAGTTCATACACCAACAAATGCACTTTTAATTAAATTTGACAAAGTTTTAAAATTTACATTAAAAGTTACTTTGACTTGCTCCTACATGTTTCGGTCTACGACCATCATCAGGGAGCCTTCATTAGAGCCTAGCTAAAGTTATACTTGGGTTAAGATCCGGCAAAAAAAAAACTAAGTCGTTGTATGTAATGCGGTGGTGTGGCAGCATGCTGCCACACCACCGCATAACGACGTAGTTTTTACCGAATTTTAACATAAATATAACTTTAGCTAGGCTCTAATGAAGGTTCCCTGATGATGGTCGTAGACCGAAACATGTAGGAGCAAGTCAAAGTAACTTTTAATGTAAATTTTAAAACTTTGTCAAACTTAATTAAAAGTACATTTGTTGGTGTATGAACTTTATAGATATCAAAATGCACGGTACAACGATAAAAAAAAAACTCATATATAAAATCTATTTCAACTGCTAAAATTAATTTAACTTGTTCGTAAGTAAGGAAGAGGTAGAATTCTTGAATCAGGGAAGGAGATAAAACGGGGGAAGATGTACCCCTTTCGGTAATAGCAATAGACACAGTTTTCTTCACCGTCTAGGCCCGTAACACTTGTAGTTAACATTACAAATGTCTGAGTTCCTTTTATTCTGCCAGGCATTCGGAAAACTCTCTCTCTCTCCACACACACACACACACGAAATACCGAGACATGCCTTTATGCCACTCGTGCAGTGAAAACTCATGATCCTTCGTTTTGAGCGTTATGAAGTTAGGTGCAATATAGCACGAGAGACCACTGAAGAGACTAACTAATTAACTAAGTAATTCTCCGCGTTTATGGATCTGAAATTTCATTACCGTGTTCACAAGAGCCCTAGACCTCCATATGTTCCATACCTCAGCCAGATCAATGTAGTCCACGAGAGCCCCAAAAATTTCTTTAAGATCCATTCCAACCTTACCCTACCATCTACATCTAGGTATTCCACGTGGTCTATTTCTCTCAGGTTTCCCGACCAATAGTCTATATGCATCTGTCTTCTTCCATACTGTTTCGGAAACTATGGTTCTTGAAAGTTTCAAAGAAGAAATTCACCTAAATTATGAAAGTTCGCCTTTTAAAATGACGCCGTGCTGACTGGTAAATAAGTACCAACATTTCGGAGGGGTTAGGTGTCTCTATTTTCAAGGTACAAGCAGTCCAAGACTGTGCAAGTCCCGAATCTCTCCCGCATTACAGAAAACACACTCTTTTATCGATTACAACGACCAGATGGTCTAATGCTGTACAGGCAAACAATTGCTTAATTCTTAGAACAATATGAAACCCGTACATACTTCCTGAGGCAAAATGCAGACTTTTAGTGTTACGGCAGGTGCTTTGTACAGTAACGACTGTGCTTCATCTGCTGAACAGGAATCCACTGGTGCAAGAGATACCTAGATGCCTACCTATGTGACAGTCTCTCAGTAAACACTCAACCCCGAATTATTGACAGAGGTGATAACAGTAAAGGTAAAATGATCCCGTTACAGGCCCGATGTGGCCCAGAGTGTGGGTAGAGGTATAGCTCTACTCTTCCATGACCGCGGAACTAGAAGGGCGTGAGTGGTCAGCAGCACGCCCCGGCCGCACTTTACCCCCGGGAAAGACTCGGTACCCATTTTACAGGAGGCTGGGTGGGCCCCAGGGCCGGTCTGGACGGGCGGAAAATCTCGTCCCCGCCGGGATTCGATCCCGGACCGTCCAGCCCGTAGTCAGTCGCCATACCGACTGAGCTACCCGGCCCACGGTGATAATAGTAAAGATGATAATAATTAATAATCATTATGCTAATGATGATTACGATTATCATCCTTAAGGTTCATTTCACTATGCTCCCAGTTGCTAGGACTACACGTCATCGGGTAATATCATGACTAGCGACTGTTAAATTGTAAGAGATAATGAAGGAAGGAACTGAGGAAAACCACGAAATATCTAAGTCAGGATCGGCCGATTTTATAGCCCAGATTCGGAGAAGTCACAAACGGTGACCACTTGAGCCGACTGACTTGGTATGACGATGGTCATGAGACCACGACCTCTTACCCCTTCGATCAGCGTCCAATTAGAGTGTCAAGGCAACTGCAGGCAACTGCTGTTTTACGGCTGTGCCGACCCCAATCAGAAAGTTGCGCTAAACTCGCTAAAGTATGTTGAGAGTTCAAATATTGATTCGTTGACTTCCATGACAGCGGCTACCCAGAAAAACTGTATGATGTAGAAAATATTCCTGGGTCTAACAGTAGTTATTTTATAGAATCTTAAATAACTGTTCCAGGTATTGTTATTTTCCAATTTTCTGTGGGGCTTGTTTTTACCTGCAGCGCTGCAGTATCGATATATAAATCATGTACCAGTAACATAGCTGGGATTTCACCATCGTTTCCACAGACGAAAACTTCTCCCGCACGAGTTCATCCTTCTTTAATACGCGAATCAGTAGAACAAAATACGGTATTTCGCAATGGATTCTCATAAAAGTAAATTAAATTTTTCCCGTACACGCCATGATTATTGGGGCAGCGGAGGAAAAGTTCCCTCATCCTGAGCCTCGGAACTAGACAGAAATGAGTGGTCAGCCTCAAGTCCTGGCCGCTTTGCGCATCAAATACAAGACTATCACATGTCAACAAATACTTAAATAAATGTCTATACTTACTTACTTACTTACTCCATTGTGCAGAGTCCTTCTTGAAAAGCTAACTGGTTTGCAGCTAGTCAAGAAATTCCCCACATTTCATGGAACCCGAAGGTTCATTACCGCACTCACAAGCGTCCGCCACCTGTCCCTATCCTGGGC